>Ga0180438_10000340_pt1 | contig 92576 bp, 88 predicted proteins | sample SS_ome_12_FD_132455 | JGI IMG/M metagenome (GOLD analysis project Ga0180438, IMG submission 132455) | Hypersaline lake sediment archaeal communities from the Salton Sea, California, USA - SS_3_D_2 metaG | ecosystem: Environmental > Aquatic > Non-marine Saline and Alkaline > Hypersaline >... | reverse complement strand
GACGTGGGCATTGGTGTCGGTGTCACGACCGGTCAACTCGATATACGTACCTTCTTCGCCCATCAGCCGAGCAAATTCTTCAGCCAGGATGGTCGCGCCCTGGTAGTTGTTTGAGACAATCTGGGAAACTGCAACACCTTCTTCGCTGATCTCGCGATCCACCAGGAAGGAAGGGATCCCGGCATCTTTGGCTTTTTGAACAGCCGCAACACTGGCGTCAGCTCCTGCGTTGTCGAGGATGATCGCCAGGGCGCCTTCTGCAATACAGCTCTCGAACAGTTCCAACTGCTTGTTCGCATCATCATCATGGACGAGCTTTAGGGTCTCGTACCCGAGTTCTTCAGCTTTGGCTGCGGCAATTTCCTGCATCGTGCCAAAGAATGGGTTCTCCACCCCGGGCACGATCACGCAGATCAAACCGCCTTCTTCCGCAGCAGCAGGTTCGGCCTCGGCTGCCATACATGGTTCGGTGGAACCGGTAGGAGCAAAGCTTTTATACTGGCAGGCATTTTCGGGGGTGAGCAGGACCATATCGATGGACTGCTTTTCAGGCTTCCCTGTACTGCCGGTCTTGATGAACTCGTCAGCCTGGATGGCAGCCTGGATTGCCATTTCGGCTACAGGCTGTAAGGATCCTGCGTCGATCTTGCCAGCGAGCATTGATTCATTTACATCATCAGAACCATCAAAACCAACCACAAAAACATCGCCCTTGCCCGCAGCATCCAGCGCCGCCTGGGCGCCCAACGCCATGGTGTCATTACCACAGATCACACCCTTTACATCCGGGTTGGCCTGGAGCAGGCTTTCCATCACGTCGAAGGCTTCGGTCTGGCTCCAGTTGGCCGTCTGCTGAGCAACCATTTCCATACCGGCTAAAGAGTCAAGCACATCATGGTAGCCCTGCGAGCGGACGTGGGCATTGGTGTCGGTGTCACGACCGGTCAACTCGATATACGTACCTTCTTCGCCCATCAGCCGAGCAAATTCTTCAGCCAGGATGGTCGCGCCCTGGTAGTTGTTGGAGACAATCTGAGAAACTGCCACACCTTCTTCGCTGATCTCGCGATCCACCAGGAAGGAAGGGATCCCGGCATCTTTGGCTTTTTGAACAGCCGCAACACTGGCGTCAGCTCCTGCGTTGTCCAGAATGATCGCCTTAGCACCTTCTGCAATACAGCTCTCGAACAGTTCCAACTGCTTGTTCGCATCATCATCATGGACGAGCTTCAGAGTCTCGTACCCGAGTTCTTCTGCTTTTGCTGCGGCAATTTCCTGCATCGTGCCAAAGAATGGGTTTTCCACCCCGGGCACGATCACGCAGATCAATCCGCCTTCTTCAGCAGCAGGTGCTTCTTCCTCCGCAGCAGCAGGTGCTTCTTCTTCCACAGCTGCGGGTGCTTCTTCTGTTGCGGCTGGCTGGCAGGCGCTGAGTAAAATACCCAGGACTGCGAGCAGGCTTAGAAAAACTACAAACTTTTTGGTAGACATTTTCTTCTCCTTATTATTTGTATGAATAGATATTTGAACGAATTGGTTTTATACGTTTTTATTTCAGGCAATAATATTTTATAAAAACCTCCTTTCCGAGAACATTGCCCTCAGGCATTTTCGACCACGGGTATTTCCATTTCCTGCTGTTTCTGAAGCGCGATTCGCTCCTGCATTCTAGCCTGAGCCTGGTCGATAATTACAGCGAATACAATGACTGCGCCTTTGATCACCATCTGCCAGAAAGACGAGACGCCCATTCTTACCAGGCCGTCTCCCAGCACACCGATGACGAAGGCGCCAATTAAAGTCCCACCGATACTGCCGCGGCCACCGGCCAGCGAAGTGCCGCCCAGAACAACGGCCGCAATAGCATTTAATTCGAATAAAACACCGGTTTGTGGATGTGCAGCAACCAATTGCGAGGCAATAATCAAACCAACCGTCGCCGCGCAGAAACCGCTGATGCTGTAGACAATGGTCTTGGTGCGGTTGACTCGCACACCTGAAAGTTCAGCCGTACGTTCGTTCCCTCCAATCGCAAACACATGGCGTCCAAACGGGGTGCGGGTGGTGACAATGTGAGCTACAACCGCATAAATCACCATAATCCAGATGGAGTAGTTGACTCCCAAAAAGTTACCCGCCCCCAGAATTTCGAAACCGGTATTGCCGTACTCGGGACGTCCGATCAGGTTGGGAAAGGTGTAGCCGTTATTCAGCAAGCCAGCGATACCGCGCGCCACATAAAACATTCCCAGGGTGGCAATAAAGGGGGCGACATTAAAACGCGTGATGACAAAACCAGTGAGTGCGCCTGTCAGGATTCCCAGCACGAGCGCGATCAAAATTATCATCCAGGTATGCGGGTATACGATCACGCCCAGTTGCGGCAGGTAGATGCCCTCGTTGATCAGCAAGCCCGCGACCATGGCGATCATTCCCACAACCGAACCAACCGACAGGTCAATGCCGGCTGTCAGGATAACAAAGGTCATCCCTATCGCCACGATCGCATTAAGTGCCACATGCTTTGACATGATGACAATATTGCCTGCACTCAAAAACCCTGGTGACAGCACCGTAAAAACAACCAAAACCAGGATGAGAGCAATAAAGGCTCGCCCACGCAGCAGGAATTGCTGTACGTCTGTTTTGGTAATGCTGCGCCTCTTATTCATCTGAGCCGGTTTCGTATTTGGTTCCTGCTCCATTATTATTGCCTCCGTTTGATGGGCCGTGACCAATTGCTGAAGCCGCGACTAGTTTTTCTTCAGTAGCATCTTGATGAGAAAATTCTCCTGTAATTCTTCCCTTTGACATGACCAGAATGCGGTCGGACATAGCCAGAATTTCCTTCAATTCCGATGAGACAAAAATCACCCCGAATTTCTGCTCCGCGAGACGATTCATGATTTCGAAAATTTCCGACTTCGCGCCAACATCGATCCCGCGCGTTGGTTCATCGAGCAGCAGGACTTTGGGATGGGTTAGCAATCCCTTTGCCACAACCACTTTTTGCTGGTTGCCCCCGCTGAGTGCTGTGATTGGCTGCTGCGAATCCGCCACGCGGATGGATAAATCTTTGATCTGCGATTCCGTGACTGATTTTTCCTGTTTGCGGGTGAGTAAGATTCCCCTGAGATATTTTTTCAAACTAGCAAGCAGCATGTTGTCCATTACCGAAAGCGTTGGCACCAGGCCATCACGCTGGCGGTCTTCGGGAACAAGTACAAATCCGGATTGGATGCGATCAGTTATGGTTCTCGCTGTCACAGGTTTACCTTCCAGCCAGATATTTCCGGTCGCTTGTGGAAGTGCTCCCGCCAGGCAGTCCACCAGATCGGAGCGACCGGCACCCATCAGGCCGTAAAAGCCCAAAATCTCTCCCTCGCGCAGTTCGAATGAAATATGATCAAGCCGATACCCGCCGCCATAACGCGGCAGGGTCAGATTTTCCACCTTGAGAAGCACATCGCCTAATTGGCGGTCCTTATGGGTAAAAAAGGTGGCAGGATTGCGCCCCACCATATTCTCGATCATCCAGGGGACGTTTATATTTTTTCCTTCCTCTTCAGCAACCTTGCGCCCATCCCGCAGGATGGTGATGTAATCGCCGATTTGGAGGAGTTCCTCCAATTTGTGCGAAATGTAGATGATGGCAACCCCGCGTGATTTGAGTTCTAGAATAATGCGGAATAATATTTCCACTTCGGCGGCACTAAGTGCGGAGGTCGGTTCATCCATGATCAGGATTCGCACATCTTGAGCCAGCGCCTTGGCTATCTCCACAATCTGCTGTTCACCAAGCCGCAGATTACCCACCAGTTCATCCGGATCGATTTTTTGTTCGAGCTTGCCCACCAGTTCGCGGGTACGCTCTTTCTGGGATCTACGGGCGATTAAACCATTTCTGCGGGTCGTTTCGCGCGCAAGGAAAATGTTATCCGTTACACTTAAGTTGGCGCACAGATTCAATTCCTGGTAAATGATGCCAAATCCCAGGCGGGTGGCATCGAGAGGGGAACGCGGGTGGATTTCACTTCCATCCAGGAGGATTCTGCCGCTGGTGGGTTGTTCAACCCCAACCAGGATCTTCATTAATGTGGTTTTGCCCGCGCCGTTTTCACCGATAAGAACATTGACCTTGCCTTTGCGAACGTTGAAAGAGACTTCATCCAGCGCTAAAGTCCCAGGGAAAACCTTGGTTATACTTTCGGCAGTTAGGATGATATCTTCTGAGACAGTATTCTGAGCCTCATGAACAGGGGTCAAATCAGTCATAGTTTTTCTTCCAGTTTGATTTCAATCGGCACAATGCGAATTTCCTTTACATCAATACTGAGCAGGTTAAAGGTGCGGATTGTGAAAGCGCCTTTGAATGAAATGGTCTTGCCGACCTGGTTCTCCCAATCGATACCTTCAAGCACAGTGGTGAGAACACGTTTGTTGATTTCAGTTGCCGCCTTGCCGTACTCGGTCTGTTCCTTGAAATCGCCAAATGTAATGAAACCAACCGCGTCGCGCACCGAGGTATCATCACTGGGAATACGGGCGCCGATATAAAGCTGCGTTTTGATTGGTCCTTCATAGCCATCGATCTCTACATTCGCCGTCCCCAGACTGGTTTCGGCATTAATGCCCACGATATTGCCGCTGCCTTCCACCATATAAACATGCGCTTCACCAACAGTGATCAGTCCATATTTATTGGCAACGTCAATTAAAACGTCCTTTGAGACTGTCCCGCTGGCATCTGGCTCCATTTCAGAGAGAATATTGGATAGTTCCACTGCCTTATCGTTGAAAGTCGGTAACAATTCAGATTCCCATATTCCATCCACGTAGACAACAGGATCGAACGCTTCGCTTTGTACTGCCTGTTCGGCGTCTTCGATACTGACCACGGTGAAACCGTAACGTACCGCGAGAATCAGCAACAGAAGTATTACCACTGCAATGATTATTGAGGATGCTCTTTGCGTCATAGATTTATCCTTGTTTTGGTTGATATAAAACCTTCTGCACGGCTGCCTGCCAGTCTCCATACAGTTCTTTAGCACGGGCTGGGTTCATAGAAATCTTGTATTCAGTAAAATCCGATGGAATATTTTTCAGATCATCCAGGGATGCATAAATACTTAATCCAAGGTATCCACTAAAGACAGCTCCCAGTGCTGAAAGTTCTGGGGTCTGGGCTGCACGTACATTCAATTGATTCATATCAGCTACAAATTGCATCAAGAAACGGTTTCCTACAGCGCCCCCATCCGCATGGATATACCGCATCCCCACCCCTGCCTCTTGCGTCATCAACGAAAGCACATCGCGAATACGGTAAGCAATTGACTCCAGGGCCGCCCGGACAATATGTGCTTTTGTACTATTTGGGGTCAGTCCAAGAATTGCAGCTTTGGCATTTGGTTGCCAGTATGGTGCGCTGAGACCTACAAAGGCAGGTACCAGATACACACCCCCATTATCTTCAACAGACTGGGCCAGATCTTCTGTTTCTGCTGCATCAGTAATAATTTCCATCTGATTTTGCAGCCAGGCAATCGTTGCACCGGTGAAATTCGTAATGCCTTCAAATGCGTAGGTAGGTTCGCCTTTATACACCCAGGCGATGGTGGTTACGATACCACTATCGGATTGGATCATCTCACTACCGGTATTGAGTAATACAGATGTACCTGAGCCGAAAGTTACTTTTGCAGCCCCCACATCATAGCAACGTTGGGCGAACAGAGCTGCTTGAGAATCCCCCATCACACCACAAATAGGCACCGGAGATGAAAGTACCTCTTCAATATTCGTTTCTCCAAATTGAGCACTGCTTTCTCGAACTTCCGGAAGAGCATACATAGGTACGTCAAAAATATCGCATAGTTCCTCATCCCAGCGCAGTTTTTTGATATCGTAGAGCAACGTGCGGCAGGCATTTGTTTGATCGCAGGCAAAGGTCCTCCCTTTTGTCAAACGATAGATCAGATAGGTATCTATTGTGCCGATTAGAGCATCCCCTTCGATTATTTTTTTCTGTATTTCAGGATGTTTGTCAAACAGCCATTTGAGTTTCGAGGCCGAAAAATAAGTGTCGATTGGTAAGCCGGTCTTTTGTTTTACGGCCTCGTTCTTCCCAGACTCTACCAACTCAGCACAAATCTTACTGCCCCGGCGGCACTGCCAGACAACTGCATTGTGGAACGGTTTGCCAGTCTGACGGTCAAAGATGACAATTGTTTCTCTTTGATTCGTTATACTCAAGCAGAGCAGCTCTTTCTTTTTGCCTCTATTTTGCTCGAGTAATGTTCTCACTGACTGAACAGTGTTCTGGTAGATTTCCTCAGCATCATGTTCAACCCAACCCGGACGAGGGTAAATCTGAACATGCTGTATTGATACCTTATCTAAAAGCGCTCCGTTCCTATCAAACAGCATTGCTTTGGTTGCAGAGGTGCTCTGGTCAATCGCAATGATATATCTCATTTAAAGACCCCAACCAGGATCAGGTCGCGTGCGTTTTGAGCCAATCCTGCAGGCGTGATTCCATAGTGCTCAAAGATCTCATCCTGACTGCCATTCACAATATATTCATCCGGAATGCCAATGATTTTAAAGGGGTTGCGCAACCCTTCCTGGAGCAAGAATGATGCGCAGGCACTGCCCAGGCCGCCATGAATGCTGTGCTCTTCCACGGTGATAATTGCTCTGGTATGTCTGGCAGCCTCTAAAATTGTTCCTTCATCTAAAGGCTTGATTGTGTGCATGCTGATTACGCCACACGAAATCCCCTGTTCCTCTAATAGCTTGCAGGCCTCTACCGCCCGAAACACTGTTTCACCTGATGCAATGAAAGTCACATCAGATCCAGTATTCAAAACGATGGCTTTGCCAATCTCGAAGTTTGTATTTGTATCATGCAGGTGCGGCAGGGATTTCTTTCCAAAGCGGATATATAACGGGTAGGGATAATCCATCGAAGATTCTATTGCGTTGCGAGCCTCAAAGTTATCTGCTGGTACAACAATGTGGATATTGTTAACTGCTTGCAGGGCAGCTAAATCATGCAGTGAATGATGGGTTGCACCCAGCGCACCATAGCTTACGCCAGCGCTGATACCGATCAATTTCACCGGGATATCTGAATAGGCGATATCGTTCTTGATTTGTTCTAAAGCTCTTGCTGTTAAGAAGCTTGCAGGAGAAACGGCAAAAACTTTTTTTCCGGTAGAAGCCAACCCTGCGGAAATTCCAACCAGGTTTTGTTCAGCTATGCCGACTTCCACTATCTGTTCAGGGAGTTTTTGCCCAAAAGTTACGAGCTTTCCAGAGCCACGCGAATCTCCCGTTACGACCAGTATATTTTTGTTCTGCTGGCCTAATTCCAGTAAAGTATCTGCAAAGACTTCCAGGTTAGATCTACCGAGTTCCATATTGAACCTGCCATGCTTCTTCCGCTTGCTGCAACTCAGACAATGCAGCAGCAAATTCCGTATCATTGGGTACATGATGATGCCAAACAACCTGGTCTTCAATAAAGCTGATCCCTTTCCCCTTGGTAGTACGCGCCAATATTAAGCTGGGTTTCCCATTTTCGAAGGGGATCTGGTCGAAAATCCGAACTAACTCCGCGACATCATTACCATCAACCTCCCTGACTGTATATCCGAATGCTCTGAATTTGTCTCCCAGAGGCTCCAATTGAGTTACATCTTCTGTTCGTCCAGTAATCTGCAAAGTGTTGCGATCAACTATCACAACCAGATTATCTAATCCATAATGGGCAGCGCTCATGGAAGCTTCCCAGTTAGATCCTTCTTCAAGCTCACCATCGCCAAGCAGGGTGTACACTCGATATGAAAGGCCGTCTTTTTTGCCCGCCAAAGCAATCCCGACCGAAACAGACAATCCATGACCCAAAGCGCCTGTATTGTGTTCTATACCGTTCACTTTTCGGGTAGGATGTCCAATGAAATGAGATTGAAACTTATTCAACCTGTCCAGCTCTTTACTCGGATAGTACCCTTTGTCCGCTAGAACAGTGTACAAAATTTCGACTGAATGACCTTTACTTTGTATGTATCGATCTCGATTAGGATCTGTGAAGTTAGCAGGGGAAACATTCAGTGTGTAGTTATATAAAACGTTTAGAATATCAACACAAGATAAGGCACCCCCAGTGTGTCCTGCATTGGCATTCTTGATAATGGATAAAACCGTTTTCCGGTACTGAATAGACTTACGTTTCAGTTCTGGAATGGATAATTTATCACGATGAAAGTGTTGGTTCATCGGCATCTCTCTTGAATAATTATTCATGGGTAAAATATTATTCTTTGATATGTTAGAATATCGCACATCACAAAATTTGTCAAGATTATGATTAAAAATTCACGTATTGGATATTATTCACAATTCGTTTACAATATAGGAAAAAAGTTTTAGATCTCTGAAAAGGTGGTCAAATGGCCCATATCGACGAATTGCGACTGATGACGAAAGTTGCCCGAATGTATTACGAGGAAAACATTCGGCAATCAGATATTGCTATACAGCTTGGATTGTCTCAGGCTACAATCTCTCGATTATTCAATCGAGCCAGGGAAGAGGGCATTGTTCGGATTACAGTGAACACTCCGAAGGGTATATATATTGATCTTGAAAAAGAACTTATGGGCCTTTATGGTCTGCGCGATGCGATTGTAGTCGATTGTCAAAACGGCGATGATGAGGAGCTAATTCATAAAGACCTTGGCTCGGCTGCATCTTATTATGTAGAGTCATCGATAAGTAACGGGGAAATCGTTGCGATATCTTCCTGGAGTGCGACCCTTCTTGCGCTGGTCGATTCGATGCACCCAATCCCTCGAAAGAAAGATGTCAAGGTGGTTCAGATCTTGGGAGGAGTGGGAAATCCATCTGCTGAGGTCCATGCGGCACGTTTGACAGGACGATTTGCCGACTTGGTTCAGGGACATGCTATCTATCTTCCTGCTCCAGGTGTGGTTGGCGCAAAAGCTACTCGTGATGTTTTCCTCGAAGACCCTTTTGTGCGGGAAGCCATGTCTCTTTATAACCAGATTACCATAGCATTGGTGGGGATTGGGGCTGTTTCCCCATCAAAATTGCTCGCTCAAAGCGGAAATATTTTCTCTGAAGAAGAATTGAATATGCTGCGTGAAAAAAATGCTGTTGGGGATATTTTGCTGCGTTTCTTTAATGATGAAGGAATTCCAGTCGATAGTCCCCTGAATGACAGGGTTGTATCAATGGAGTTGGAACAATTGAAAAAAGTTGATCGTGCAATAGGTATAGCTGGTGGATCTCGGAAATTGGCTGCTATTCGCGGTGCCCTTCGGGGGAGGTTGATCAATATTCTGATTACTGATAGCTGCACTGCAGGGGAATTGGTTCACAACTTTAAAAATTAAAATCCGAACCAGGATCTAAACCGTTATTCTTACGCTTGGAGAGCGCGGCGCCCGCCTTTTCCGCCGGGAGGGAAGCCAGCATATCCCTCCATTTGAAGTGACACCTGTGGATACAACTGCGGCCGGGGATGCCTTTGTGGGTGCTTTTGCGGCTGCGCTCGCAGAAGGCAAACCGCTTGAACAGGCTGCGCTGTGGGGCAACGCCGCCGGGGCTCTGGCAACCACCGGGTTGGGCGCCCAGCCTTCACTGCCAACGCGGGAGCAGGTGGAAAAGATGAGCTAAAAAATTTCTATCGAAATAGAATCCAACAATTTGTTATTTGGTCAGATGGATTGGTATGTCGATGATCACCCGCTGGAATCCACGAGTGCGCCTGCGATGGAAGAGCGCCTCACGAATTAATAGAGCCGATTGATTGTGAAGCAAGGCGTGCCAGGGTTTAGCGGGCACAAACTCGGGCAGGACAACTGCCGCCTGCTGACCGTCATCCGCTTTTGCATCCAAATCATCCAGGCATTCAAACAGCGGCCCAATTATCGAGCGATATGGTGATGGCACAATAACCAGGGGGATATCCGGAAACCTGCGATTCCATTTTTCCCTGATCCCTTGTCCTGCTCCTGGCTCCAATTCTACATACACCGCAGTCAAGTTTTCTGAGATCAAGCGCGCCTGATCAACTGCGTTAAGTGTTCCTATGTGAACCCCGGAAATTGGGATGACCAGGCGCATCTTTGAAGAAACCTTTCTTGAAGTCACAAATTTGCTCGAAGAAAGATCCTGGCGGATTTCCTGGTAATGTCCATATACCTTTTTAAAAAAGTAGATAAGCGCAATAATTAATAATACCGCTATCCAGGCACCTTCTAAAAATTTACTGAACAGGATGATACAAAATGACAGTGTGGTTGCCGCAGCACCCAAAGCATTTATCAGCGCTTTAAGCTGCCAGTTCTGCTCGCGCGTACGCAGCCAGTGTAGCACCATACCGGTCTGGGATAAAGAAAATGCCAGGAAAACCCCCACCGCAAACAGGGGAATCAGGCGGTGGCTGTCGCCTTCAAAGATCAGGATCAAAACCCCGCAGGTTATTGATAGCAGCAGGATGCCGTTGTTGAAAACCAACCTGTCCCCCAGGTTCTTTAACTGCCGCGGCAGATACCCGTCTCCGGCAAGCACGGCGGCAAGACGCGGGAATCCCGCGAAACTGGTATTTGCTGCCACTGCAAGAATAAGCATGGTGGAAATCTGGATAACGTAATAGCCAAGGTTGTTGCCGAGGATACGGTGCGCTAGCGCCGAAAGGATGGTTTCATCAGGTCCAGAGACCACCGCAAAATATTGTGTCAATAAAATGCTGCCTAAAAACAGGATGACCATCAGAACAATCAACACCAGCAGCGTCCTTCCAGCGTTCTTGGACTCGGGGCGTTTAAACACAGGCACGCCATTGCTGATTGCCTCGATACCAGTCAGGGCAGTGCACCCGGTAGCATATACATGCAATAAAATCGGGATCGACAGCGGCTGGAGGGCAGGCGGGCTGCTTATTAAAAGATTTCCTGGCCCCTGGTTGTAAGCGAGATAAAATCCATACGCCAGCATTAACAGATAAAAACCAAGAAAAGAATAAACCGGCAAGGCAAGCAGTGTGCCTGATTCACGCGCGCCCCTCAGGTTGATGAGCGTCAATACCAGCAGCAAAAATAAAGCCAGCACAATCCGGTAGTTCCAGAGAATTGGAAAAGCTGATGCAATAGCCTCAACGCCAGCGGTCAGGCTGACTGCTGCTGTCAAAAGGTAATCGACCAGCAGGGCTGCCCCGGCAGCCAGTCCCGGATTGGTGCTTAGATTTTCTTTTACAACCGCATACGACCCGCCGCCGGATGGATAGGCGTGGATGATCTGGTAATAAGATACCCCCACAATGACCAGAAGAATCGAAACTGCAACCCCGATTCGGGCGCTCATGCCTAAACCGTAAGCACCAGCGATTACAAGACCAAGGTAGATTTCCTGGTTGGCATAAGCAATTGAGGATAATGCATCAGGGGAAAAAGCCGCCAGAGCGCGTACTTTATTTAGACGTTCAGCACCCAGATAATAAGTCGGCAGAGGCGATCCGATCAGTTTGTTTCTAATTCGACTGAGCATCTTTGCTTGGTTGTGTAAAATTGCTTTACAGGTATAGAATTTTTTGCTTAGGAGAGAAAATCTGTTAATAAATTATTTCTGGCTCAGCTCCACCAGCCGAAGAGAATGCCCATAAACTTAAATAGCGCAATGTCTTCAATTGTTTACCATATTATGAATTATATCGCTGTACAGCCTTTCATAACACAGCACTTTAGGAAAAGAGGGGGAAATTAAGTTTGATTTTTTTGGTAACTAGCAGTAAAGGCGCCCAGCGTGGTGCTACCAGGGGAGTGCTGTGCATCAGTATGAAAAACAGCTCTTTTTGAATACCTCGATCAGCTGGTAAATGTGCTTTAAGAACCTCTATAAATAAGCTGGAACAACTATTGAGAATCCATCGTCTGATATGTTAAATGGAGGATGGAAGCCGTTCACACAAGTCAACATGTATGCTATATTTATCATTTCTAACGGAGGTCAAAATGGTCCGAAAAACATTGTCCACCCTGTTTATCCTGATTGGCATCCTGCTTTCTGTTTCGTGCAACCCTGAACAAACCAGCCCAACTTCACAAGCCAACCTGCCTAACCCGGCTTCGGTCTATTGTGAGGAGCAAGGCAATCGGCTGGAAATTGTCACCTCAGCGGACGGCAGCCAGAATGGGGTTTGTATTTTTCCCGATGGTAGCTCCTGTGAAGAGTGGGCTTATTACCGGGGCGAGTGCGGGCCAGCGAACCAGATCAGTTCACCCTCTCCATCACCAGAGATTCCAGCAACCCCTCCGGTCGATCCGGCGGAATACCAGGGTTGGTGGACGTATACCCACCCGGTCTACAATTTCTCGATTATGCTCCCTGAGGATTGGATTGTTGAAGAAGTGACTGCAAGCGATCCGCTTATGAACGGGCATATGCTCAGCCTGCACCCTGAATATGATGTTGAAAAAGAAAGCATCCGGATGACTTTCCGGCAGGTGGGTGAAGAAACCTTGTTATGGCCCACCGGGGTGGGTCAGGGCGAATTCGTACCAGAAGGAACTGTAGAGGTGGCAAGGCAGCCTGCGCAGCGCATGCTCCTGGTTTGCCCAACTGGAGAAGTAACTTCGATCTGGTATCACCAGGATGAAGGTATGCCTAACATCACGCGTGGGGATCTGGAGTTTGGATTCATCTTCAGCGCCAGCCCGTTCCACTGCGAGGCTGGGTACAGTTTGAGCGGCAAAGTCCAGCGTGTGGGCGAGATGATCATCGCCTCGCTCGATGTACCGTAAACGTTAAATTAGATTGATATGCGGATTGGTCAATAACTCGATGATCGGGGACGTTAGAAACACCGGGAAGTGACCATCTATCAAAGATTCATTCAGACGCCAGAACCCGCTAGATTGCTATATGGTTAACCTGTGGCGTGGCTCTGGATCACGGTTTTAACTCCTGCGGTTTTTTCCATAACAACCCGGCGCCTATCATCCCGCCGACAGCCCCAAAAATGGGGTACAGCACCAGGTTCAGTAAAAAGAAGAAAATCGCGGCCACAAAAATTCCCCAAAACCCAGCCCCACCCTGGAATGGCAGGTCGCCTTCAACCTGCAGCCCGCGCGCCATGCTCTCAAATATGGGCATCGACAGGGCACCGGTCACGAGGAATACCAAGGCTCCCACAAATGTACCGACAAGTCCGGACAGGGCTCCCAGCCCGGCTCCCTGCGCTACCGTCAGGTCCGGTATGTCGGCTGCAAAGCGCCTGTAAAGAAATACCGCCAGTATGCCCCCCAGCCAGACCCAGACGCAAAGAAAACAGTTGACCAGGTTGAGCAGCGGCAGGTTTGCAAAAAGACCTAGCAAGCTCCCTGCAATCAGTGCAGACAAAAGAAAAGAACGGGTATTCATGGTTGCGCCTCCTTAAAATTAATCCCGATGAATTAATGATGTTTATAGCAAAAAATAAACTGAAAAGCAATAGGTTCCTCTTTGCTCTGTTTTCGAGCTGTTATAAGGACCGGTTTCAGGGGGGAAGGCGAATACTGCGAGAATAAACCTGCTAAAAACTGTTTATTTGTGAAAAATAGAAATGTAAACTGCGGTCACCATACCCCTGGCTATGGCTTTAGGGCTTTCGTGGCGATAAACGTGGGCGTGTATTTTGACAGCAGGTCATTTTCCCCCTCCGGGTGTATATCCTCGTAAAATCCTGCGATCAAAAAACCAGCTTCAAGCTGCCCGCCGATCTGGTCCTCCAGCGTGTGGCCGAATTCAAACTCCCAGCCCTCTTCCAGGAATTTGGCTTTTTCCAGCGCGCTCAGATCGAGTGTATCCGCATACGGCAGTTTATATTTCGCCTGAAGGATGTTTTGTTGGGCCGCCAGTTTATAGTCAAAGAGGTAAACGACCGGGTTTACAAAACCGGCCAACAGCAATCCCCCTTTCTTCAGCACCCTGAAGGACTCCTTCCAGACCGGTCTTACGTTAGGCACAAAACAATTTGAAACTGGATGAAAAATGAGGTCAAAACTCTGATCGGGGAACATGGAAAGATTTGCCATATCCCCCTCCACAGTTTTAATTTCAAGCGAGTCTCTCTCTGCTACAAGGCGATCCTGTGCCAACTGTCTGGGTGAGTAATCCAACACAGTGACATGTGCGCCCGCTGCCGCCAGAACTGGCCCTTGCTGCCCGCCGCCGGAAGCCAGGCAGAGGACTTCCATGTCCATTAAATCCGGGAACCATTCCCGCGGGACTGGTTTTATGGGGGTTAAAACGATCTCCCACTGCCCCTTGCGTGCGTTTTCAACGGTTTCTCTGCTGACAGGAACCGTCCAGCGGTTTTTCTGCTCCACATTGCGGTTCCACACCTTGCGGTTATGTTCGCGTACATCCATGTTTTTTTCTCCTGGATTAATTATCGACCGTGGTTTGAACTGCCCATCTATCAACTGCTAAAAAATTTTTGAGTCTGTTTCACTCCAGCGCTTGTGGGGTAGAACATGCTTGCCGTAATGGTTATCTTTCTTATCTGCCCTTGAATGATTATAAATCGAAAGGCACAATATTTTGCGAGATTTTTCACTTTATTCGATAAGAGGACTGAAGCACACTAGCCGGAAATAAAAATCGTCCGCGTTGTTTTCTTCCTGCCGAAACTGTAAAAATTTTATTTACAGGTGATAAAATTATATACAATCGAATAAGCATATTTTGATTTAACAAAATTATTTCATTTTCTGAGGAGAAGACCATGACTAAAAAACGTCCTTTTGGTGTGACTGTTCTGGCAATCTTGACGGCCGTCGCGGCAATCATTGCGATCTTTCATACTCTGCAGATGCTGCACCTTTTCCCGATCCGCGGCCCATTTGGATTTTTCGCTTTCTTCACATTTGACCTGCTGGGTGCTATCCTGTGGGGTATTCTGGCGCTGATTTGGATTTGGGTGACTAGAAGGTTGTGGAATCTGGACCCCCAGGGTTGGATGTTTGTGGCAGTCCTGTCAACGCTTAACCTCATATTGGCGTTGCTCTCAATACTTGGGCGCTCGACATTGCAGGCTATGTTGCCATCTATCATTGTAAACGGCTTGATCCTGCTATACACTCTGATGCCCAGCACAAAGGAAGCTTTCGGTATTTCCACTGCCCCGGTGGAGGAATCAACCCTGGAAGCCGAACCTGAACCTGAAATGGATATGAGTCAACAGGAACCAGCTGTTGAAGAGGCTGTAAGAATGGCTGGGACGGAATTCAGCGAACCCCCTCCAGAAGGCATGGAAGGAGAAAGCGGCATACCATCCAAAACGACGGTCACTGGCGCGGCAGCGTCAAGCCACGACCTTTCTTATATTGAAGGGATCGGGGAGACCTATTCCGGAAAGCTCAATGAGGCGGGTGTCGACTCGCCGCAGGCATTGTTGGAGCGAGGCGCGACTCCCACGGGTCGCAAAGAACTGGCAGAGGCAACAGAAATCAGCGAACACCTTATTCTGAAATGGGTTAACCATGCGGATCTCTATCGTATTAGTGGAATCGGATCAGAATACGCTGATCTTCTTGAAGCAGCCGGGGTGGATACTGTGCTGGAGTTAGCCCAGCGCAATCCGGCGAATCTGTTTGAAAAATTGACCGAAGTGAATGCGGAAAAAGCGCTTGTGAGAAAATTACCCACCACTGCACAGGTGGAGGACTGGGTAACTCAGGCAAAAAGCCTGCCCCGCATGATAAGCTATTAATGCTCTCCAATCTGCGCGTTATTGATATACTCCATTAATGCAGTTGTATCAAGAAAAAGAAGGATAGGCGACAAAAAAAATCATCCATTAGTCCCGTAAGATATTACCCACCTCCTTTTTGTTGAAGTCCTGGCTTGTATTTTGGAACGGTTTTGGGAAGCACGCCACTCTTCATCAATCTGACGATATTTAATGTGTCTTTTAGAAGGGGGTGGTTTTCTTTAAAAATAGCGGGTCAGATTAGCGGCGCGCCTTTCTCCCAACCGGATTGACCTGTTTATATAATCGGTAAAGCAAGGATTCAGTTCGATTTTACGAATCGGCAGCAGTCGCTGGTTGAAGTGCACTGCACATTTAGAGAGCCGGCTAACTCTTAAAAGATCACTATTCTGCGATTAACAAAAACCACCAGGCGCGTTCAGCCCTGGCTCAGTTTTAGTATATAAACAACAGAACTTTGTAGAAAAAGCGGCCTGTTGCTTGTGGATTTAATAGTGCTTAGAAGCTAGCTATTAATCCGGAAGAATCCAGCTCAAGGCCAGGCTGACCAGGCTGATGATAATGGCGGCGATAAAGGCGGTGACGAAATTCTCCAATATCCCGCCTTCCAGCGTCAATGTACCGCTCAACCACACGGTTATGATCAGCATGAGGGCGTTGATAACCAGCGTGAAAAGACCCAGTGTGGCGACATTAATCGGCAGGGTGAGCAGCTTAACGATTGGACGGATCAGGGCGTTAACCAGCCCGAAGATAACCGCAACGATGAGCAGGTTAAAGATGTTCCCACTGAAACCTAGACCGGGAAGCAGATAACTTGTCAGCCAGATGGCTATTGCATTGATTAAGATCCTGAGTATAAATTTCATTATGCCTCCGAAATGATCTCCAAATTTTTAGCTTGTGATACCTTACAAATCCGATTGTCACCGGAATTCCAGGGATGATGGGGTTCTCTTTCAATAGCTGGTTTGAAGTATATCAATAAAAGAACATTTTGATATATATTCCCCATTCCCCGCTGCATATCCCCTACCTTTGGCGTACAGTCCTGGATAAAGGCGAATTAGAAATTGCAATAAAATGGAAAGGGTGCTAAGCAACTATTCGCCTGTATTGTTCATTTTCAGCAGTTTGATAGTAAAGTCATTGATTAATATTGCATTTATGTCATGTTGGATACTCAATTCATATTTGCGAACCCATCAGTTCGATAGAAGAATTGGTTTTATCTAATTTGTTCATCGTCTACATATATGGGCATTATATCCATACACCCCATATATGAGGGGCCTCACTGACCATTATTTTCATGTCTTGTGATCCCGGTTGCGACCAGTTGCACCGGATCTGAAGAAGGAAAGTGGACTCGTTTGTCAGTTGGTCCTGCCGCCTTCCTATTGCGCAGCGCCTTCCATAACCTGGTAAGTGAGCCCAGACCGCCAGGACCGATTGGAAAAACAAACGGACAAAACGCGATATATTGGAATTCAATCCAAATGCATCAATCCGGCCCGCGTTGAGAGATGCTGCCTGGGAAGATTAATACAAAGAAAACGGAATCCGGGTTGATTATTTACTCCTATGGTAAAGCAGTATGCGCATGATGGTTCTATACCAATGCCTTGATCTTACTCAATGCCCACCGTATTTCTAACACCCTTAGGGTAATCGCACTTCGTAAATATATTTTGTATTTGTAGGCAGAATTTGCAGCCCAATATTCTCCAGTTCGCGCTCTGGCCCCTTCATTGTAAACACCCGCAGCCCTGGAGGTACGCTTTTGCGCTGCACCCCGAGATAAAATTCTTCCTCCCCAGCAAGGTAGTCCCCCACCCTCTCCAATTTGTTATAGTCCACCGGCATAACGTAGAGATTTCTGGATTCATAACCCTCTCCGATCAGGTAATACCAGAAAAAGGCGGTGTTATCATAATTAGGCGACAGGATCAGCGCATCCCGTTCAATTGTTGTAAGAATTTTCTCAGTTATTCGAGCCCACAGGGTGCGGTCATGGTGATCGACCTTCTGGTAATTTACCCAAACCATAACTGCCGGGATGAGGATCGCTATAATAACCAGACGCTGTGATCCAGGCAACCGTCTGGCAATCCAATCCAGACCATAACCAACCAGGATAATAAAGAAAACATAGAAGGGCAGAAAATAAGTCTCGTATTCACGGGCGTAACGCACCAACGCTACAAGGAATGTCGATAGAAGACCGATCAGGATGAACCTGCGGATAACTTTTTCCCTTATTGTAAAAAACCCTATCAAACCCCCAAAGATCAGAAAGTAGTATTCCCGCCATAAATATTTAAAGAAGCGCGGCAAGCGGTTTGTTAATATTTCATCGATCGAATAGCGCGCCATCGCGCTTGAACCGGGAGAAACAATAAAAGCCAGGAATTTCCGGGTGTCTGTTTCCAGGAAAGCTGTTGATGGATCATTGGTGCGCCAGATAATATAGTAATACTGGGAAATACCTAATAACAGAAACAAAAAGACAAGCGTGATGTTTCGAATATCAAGCATAACCCTTGGGTCAGTCGCCAGAACGATGTAAATGAAAGCCGGCAGCAGACCAAGGACAAGCAAATGGTTACCAAAAGAGAGCGAGTAAAACAAACAGGCTGCCAGGAAATACCAATTTTTACGGGTCCGGTTCCATCTTAAAAGGAAAAAGATCACCATCATGAAGAAAAGAGTTGTCAGGGTGTAAACTTCAGCAAGCAAAGACCAGGACCACATTGTGTAACCAACCCCAAAAATCAGAGCGGTGATAAAAGAAATTACAAAGCTAAAATCCAGATCAAGAAGAACAGCAAACAAAAACCATACTGCCGCAATAGAGAATATGGCTGAGAGCAGGTTAGCTTTTAAAGCAAGCGTACCTTTAGGGAAATAAGTTACAAAGACATGGTTGAGGATCAAATAGAGCGGGGTGCCACTCAAGTGCGGGGTGCCCAGTACTTTTCCAAGGAACTGGAGTTTAGCTGGATCCCCCCAGGTTCCCATAGATGGTAGAAGAGTGCGCCAGTAAAGGAAACCCAATACCAGACCCAAAAGAATCATCCCCAGCCAGTACTGCTTCCTTTTGGGTTCCAGAAACTGGACGATTTTAGTGTTTGACAAAGTTGATTTTATGGTTGAATTGTCCTTGTAACAATTTTCCTGGACTGTTCCGGCGCCTTAAACGATTTTATCAAAAAACCTGCTCTTCAAAATCATAAGTATTTTCATTTTAAATTGGTTTACCAAAATCAGAATTTCCAGAACGGGGATTAATGCTAAGTAGCCCAATTTGCTGGTTGTATGAGCAATCCTAAAGCCTCTCTTTTTTGTACATAGTCTCAATCGCACTGAGGAAGCCGTGGGTTCGAGTCCCACCAGGTCCACTAAATTGCCCCCTATGTAATGGTTTTCTTTCTTACATGCCCAGATACAGGGGGGAATGTTGTTGAAAAGATGATTGGTCCAAATGTGGCGCAATCAGGATGACATGAAATGGAAATATTGGACAATTTGACCCTCCACATATTGGCATTGGACATAATGGACAATTCCAATTGGTCAGTCAAACCATAAAATGCTGTATAATTATTATTGTGAATTCAATCAATATATAGCATTAGAGCAGGAGTAACACAAAAATTCAATGCCCTCCTCGTTTAATTCAAGGAGGGCATTTGTTATATTGGTTTAGTAGGGGAGAAAGTGATTATTCACCGTCTGAAAGAAGCAACATCCATATTTGATTTGACGATCGGGCTTTCCAATGGAGGTTGGCAATGAATTTGTCCAGTGTTGATAAAAAAACACTATTCCGTGAGGAAGCGGAAGAATACCAATTTGAGCAGAAGCGTACAAAATCGGCTGGATTGAAAATTAGTGCATTTTGGTCTGGAGGAGGAGCCATTCTTCTGGCGTTCGGTCTTTACTTAGCCACCCTTCCAGAAGGTGATGTACCAACAGTGTTGATATGTATGGTTCCAATAGGATTGGCAATGATGCTGTATGGACTTTATGGAATTTTCAGCAGTCTAATCCGGGGTACGAAAGAGGTTACCTGCCCAAATTGTCAGACCAAGCATGCTATCTTTAGGAAAGAACACCATTATATGTGTACTGAATGCGGAACGCTGCTCAATATGGGTACTGAAACAGAACCATCAATTGAATGGATTGATTGTGCATATTGCGGTCATCAAGCTGCAGTATCGAAGGATTATGGCGCGTATACTTGCCATAATTGTGGTGTTAAACACCGAGATGCAGATCTGGGAGTTAGAGATTGGACTGCGAAATGTCCCAACTGTCAGGAGGTTATACCAAATGAGGCGCTTTACTGTATAAATTGCGAATATATCCTCAAACCACTGCCTTCTTATGACATGGATTGGAAAATAGGTAAGGATGCGTATGGACATTACCATTTTGCACGTATGCTGCTTGCTGCCTTTCCCCGTAAAGAGGTCGATTTAGCTGCCAAGATGGTTAAACCAGCAAGCCAATCTCCCTGGAGTGAAATTTTAAGTGAGGTGCGCACACTCTTAGAGACCTTAGGAGAGTTACTGCGCTCATTAGAAGTGGCACTTCAAGAATCAGAATTACACACCTCGGTTCAAAAATTGTCACCTTGGGTAGATTTTCTCTATGCTAGGTTATTAGTTCTGGAACTAAGCGTTTTTGAATGGGCACAGGGACCAGAAAAGTCAAAACTAAAGATCAGATCTTATGGAAATTTCTTTGAAACATTTGAAAAAGGACCACATATTCGCGCTCGAAAACGATTTGAAAATATTCTTGGCTTGGAAACAATTCGATCAGCAGGGGGCATCGGTGCCTGGGATGATGGCATGCTGGTTGTTTCAATTTCGGAAACGGATGCTACTGACCCAACGAAACCAACAACCTTTGAATTAGTTGGCTATTCCAGCCTGGAAGATGAAGCATTGCGATTTGCACAATGGGCAGTTAAAAATGGATTTGAATCTGCACTTCTGGATGATTTTTTTGAGAGACTTGAAAAAGCTAAACAAACAGAAAAAGAGTTAAAAAAAATTGAAACCGCTGCATCCACAGTTGGCAGCATTCCATCCACTCAGCACGAGGGGACGGTATATATGCCTGCAACTGCATCTGAGGGGGATAGCATTCAACCGATAAAATTGAAACCAGTTAGAGTCTCCAAGAAATCAAATCGTAAGGTTGGCTGGGTAATCACAATATTTGGAATCATCTTTCTTGTAGTGGGAATGTTTGCCTTCACGCCTATCATTCTGCAGCTCACTAATCCTGAAGGCGTTTCCTATGGCAAGTATGAAGCAATACAAGCAGCGCTATTATGTTCTGTTCCATTATTGGTGATTGGATTAGGAACCACGGTTTTAGGTATCATAATCATCCGCCGTTCGCGTTTATCAAATAATATTATTGAGAATTAATTATATGCACTATAAATTATCATATTGAACTATTGGAAGATCTTTTACTAAATAATAGTTAAAAAAAGAATTGAAGCATATGTAATAAATGATGATCTGAAAAAAAACACTGTGAATCATCAATGAATTTATAATAAATTATCGTTGGTTGTACTTCTTCAATTCATTTGCGACAAAACTTACTTTTAGCTTTATGGGTCTTTCCGCCTTATACTTGAATGGATAAATATAGATGAGTAATTAAACTTGATTACACCTCTGTCGCATTGTCTCTCGTTCAATTTCTTTTTGTAAAATAAGGTCTGACCCTTGAAAGTTGGTTTCATCCAAAATACGATCTAAAAGATAAGTTAGGACTAGATCAAATTGGAGGCAGGCAGTATAACAAAGGCGTAATATGTTTTTTGAGTCACTTATCCTTCTTCATGCTTAGTGCAATTCCGGTGCAGATGTGTTAGCACAACATAGAAATAATGGACACAATGGACACCATTTGACAATTTTTGTGGACTGTGTGGACGTAGCACTGCGGAAACGTACTGGGTAGACTCGGACTAGAGTAAGTCATAATCAAGTCTTCTACTCTTTATTGACACAGCTCCAAGATGAGCTGAAAGAATCAAAATAAACTTAACTGGAGCAAGCCAAAAGAATCCACTGGAGAGAAGAATTATTAAGTAATCTTTAGTATCTCCGGCTTTTTATCAAGCTCCCAGAATAGTCAGAATTTAATAATTTTAGGGTTTGGAAACACTTCCCTTCTACCGGCGATTAGAAAATCCCTAATATCAGTCCGTTTTAAATCCTATCCGAGAAGGTTTCCCTATGATCGAAACATCGACCATGTGAACTGTTTATCTTTTTGTTGCTCGAAGAATTCTTTAAGAATATCATACTCATAATAGTCTGCCCACCCTTGTTGAATCTCTATAGTATTTGATAAAGAAAGTGTATCAAGTACTTCTTTATCCCCAATCAACTTTATTTCTGTATAAGCAATCCTACCCAAGTCTATATCAGGACCCACTGCTGCCGTCAATTCTCTTAGTCGTTTTTGTTCATTGCTTTCTATTTTATACAATAAATCTATATGTTCATGCATTTTCTGAGTAAGCCATTTTCCTTCTAGCCAAATATTATTAATTTCCTCAACACATTCACGAGCCTTTTTTAATTCTTGCCTTTCAAATTTACTAATTTCTTTTGGATCTCTATTTTTGTAATATCCTTTTGGTCTTATATATAAATGCCCAAAGAATTTAAATAAACGAGGTTTTATGTATAACAAGATTTGTTCTGATGGTTTTTTCGGTTTCTTGAAAACTTGTTCGGTCATTTACACCCTCCATTGTGTATAAATAAGTGCTACCACCAGGTGGATCTGGGCAACCACAAAGCATGTTATTAGGAGAACTACATTCTCTTTTCCAATTCTTAAGCATCAGTATCAAATCTAACCACGAGTTTTTTTCCGCTTTTCTAGAGCGCTAAATAAACCATCTTACAAAATTGTTGAACTCCAATTTTGTAATGATGTTCCTATCCTCCACCATAAAGAGCAAAAATAACTCCCGCAATAACGATCAAAACAACCAGGATAAGGCAGAAAAGGATACATCCACCTATTAGCCGAATTGGTGATACCCCGGATTTCTTTTTCGTTTCAGGTGTTGCAGTTGTGTCTACATACATGGATTTTTGCAAAGTATCTGGCTGAGTTGGAGTGTATGCAGTTGTGTCCATATACATGGATTTTTGCAAAGCATCTGGCTGAATTCGAGCGTCTGCAGGTGTGACAGGCTCCTCGGACGATTGGAGGGGGGCTGTCAACTTTATCTTTTCTAAAGCCTTTCCTGCACTCTCTCGCACATACTCATATTCATCTTCATCATTTGAGAGCTCAATCAGAGGAGCTACTGCTCTTTTGTCTCCTATATTTCCAAGAGCCCTTGCTGCGTTTTCTCGAACATATGGATCTACATCCTTCAAGGCTTTAATTAAAAACTCTACCGCTTTTTTATCACCAAGAACCCCAAGAGCTGTTGCTGCATCCCCTCGGACATTGAAATCTTCATCCCACTTTAAAGCATTAATTATTGGTTCTACAGCTCTTTTATCTCCTATATCCCCAAGTGCCCCCAATGCAGACCTTCTGGCATTTGTACTTTCATGCCCCAATATACCAATTAACGGTTCTAGAGCTCTTTTGTCCCCTATTTTTCCAAGGGCCTTTGCTGCCTCCCATACGACAATCTTATCTTCATCTTTTAATGAACTGATTAGGGGTTCAACAGCTCTTTTGTCTCCAATATTCCCTAGCGCAGATGGTACATCTTCTCTAATATCCGAAATTTCATTTTTTAATGCTTCAATTAATCCTTCAACATCTTTATCGGCTTCCATCTTATTGATATCCATTTTTACTCATCCTCCTGTAATTATTTTTCGAACAATTTCCACATAAAAGTTGCTACTACAACCACCTGTTTCTATCTCCTAACCTCTGAAATACTACATTTTCCTATATTCCTTCAATAAAACACAAGTAATTAGTTTAGTCCGATAATCTAATATTAAGACTGGAAAGTTTGACAATAAATTTATTTAAAAAATCCGATGAGGGCAGCTTTGAAGATTTTTTGGTTACCCCCGCTGTTGATTAAACCAATTCACTTTGATGATTTAATGTTATTCTAAATGGTCATTAATTTTTGTCAATAGTGGAGCCGCCTTTCTTTCTTCATGTATGGTGCAATTCTGGTGCAACCTGGTGCAACCAGGATAACAAGACATGGAAATAATGGACTATATGGACAATTCAATCCCCCATATATGGGATTAGATAGACGCTATACCCCCATATATAGGCAATGGACATAATGGACAAACCCAATTAGTCAATCGCACTGAGGAGGTCAGGGGTTCGAATCCTCTCAGGTCCACCTTGTTTACCCTCGTTTAGGGGCGATGTTATATTCGAGTTCGTGTTTATAAGGTGGGTTGGCACCCACTCGAGTGCAGTTTATCGCTGCTGCCTGGTTTGCATAAAATAGACAGTCTTTTAACTGTTCCCTGACTAAATTTCCCAGCTGCTTAATTTCCAAAAGTTCCTGATGATATAGATAAGCGAGTGCAGCGGATAAAAATGAATCTCCTGCCCCGACTGTATCCTCGACTTCAATCTCAGGGGTTCTGACATGCGCCGATGTACTGGATTTGGTGTACCCCTCAGCGCCTTCTTTACCTTTTGTCTGGATCACTAAACTTACCCCCAGATCAAACCAATGTCCCAGATGTTTTTCAAATTCTTCATTCTTATATATCCATTCAAAATCAACCCGGCTCAATTTCAAGATATCCACTGAAGCGAGCCAACCCTCAAAGCGTGTCCGGTATGTATCATGATCAGGTATCAAATCTGGCCGTATATTGGGATCCAAAGAGATAATCCTGGTCCTACTCTCGCGGGCCATTAATACCTCCAGAGCAGTTGCTCCCGGCTCCATAACCATTGATATGGAACCAAAGTGCATTGCTGCTACCTTTTCGGGCATTTGAGGTATGAGCTCATCTACGGTCAGACTGCGGTCTGCAGATCCATTTGCATAAAAGGAGAATTGCGGCTCGATGTGCTCATATGAAGACGGGCTGACAAAAGCAAGTGCGGTTGGATCAGCGGAACGTATACAATAACTTGTATCTACCCCGTTTTCTTTCAGGTTAGCGATCAGCATATCTCCAAAAAAATCGGTGGACATTTTACAATAAAAGCCTGTGGGCATTTCAAGCCTGCTTAATCCGATAGCGACGTTAAAAATTGAACCCCCGGGACACGGCTGGTAGGCGTCCGTTTGCGGAATAGGGACAAAATCAATCAAAGCTTCTCCGCAGCAAAGTATCATACCGGCACCCTCCTGTTAAGTATTTAAACCTGGTACAGATAATTAATTCCAACACACCCGGCGCTGCACCGAAATTTCCAGAACGCCGCATTTCTGGTGTGATGATATCACAACCATCTCTGGCGCAAGTTTGGCAAATTATTACTTTTTTCTTGACGAGGTGATTTTTTAATGCTATGATATCGTTATCATGGTAACGATATCATGAAAACGATACCATAAGCCATTTTTCATTCAATAAACTACAAATACCGATGGCAACCATCCATGATGTGGCAAAACATGCCGGTGTCGCCCCGATTACCGTCTCCAGGGTCATAAATAATTCAGGCTATGTCAGTCGCGCGACCCGGGAACGGGTTGAGCGCGCAGTTGTTGAGTTGGGATATGTCCCCAACATGCTCGCCCGTGGGTTGCGCTCAAAGCGCACCAACACGCTGGCATTGGTAATGACCGACATAACCAACCCTTTTTTCACCGTCATCGCACGCGGCGTTGAAGATGCCGCAAGAAAATCTGGATATTCAGTGATTTACTGCAATACGGATGAGTCTGAAACTGAGGAATTTAAGTATGCCCAGATTCTGGCTCAAAAACAGGTTGACGGTGTAATTTTAGTGCCTGCCTGCAGCAAATCAAAGTCTGTCGAGTTTTTCCAATCAAATGACATCCCGGTAGTGTTGATCGATCGCAGCATCCCGGATGTGGAAACCGATGCGGTCCGCTGTGATTCGGTATCCGGCGCCTACCAGCTCGTCAAGCTCTTGCTTGCCTTAGGACACACCAGGATTGCGGTAATCTCAGGACCCCGGGGGGTTTCCACAGCCGAAGACCGAATTGACGGTTATCGACTTGCCCTGGCTGATGCCGGACTCGGAGAGAACGAACAGATTTTTTATGGTTCGTTTACCCAGGTTAGTGGATATGACCTTGCAGTGAAAGTGATGAAGCAAATACCGCCTCCGACCGCTTTGTTTTGCGCCAACAACTTTATCAGTATTGGTGTTTTGAAAGCATTTCGTGATATCAGAATACGCGTGCCCGAGGATGTCGCCCTGGCCGGGTTCGACGACCTGCCGGTTAACCTGGTGGTCGATCCCTTCATTACTGTTGCTGCCCAGCCGGCTTACGAGATGGGCCAGCGCGCTACCGAACTGCTCCTGGAGCGCCTGACCGGCGAGGCGCCTGATGAATGCCAGCAGGTTATCCTTCCTATTGAAATTATCACGCGCAAATCAAGTGGACAAGCAATTGTTTGATTTTTTGAATTTTGCTGCCGCTGACATCATCTCGTAGATTCGGCGAGTTAATCACCAAGGAGATTTTATTAATGGCGAGCAACCCAACTGCAGCAACTACCCTAAACAAGGATGATTTAATCGTTGTAACAGGTGCCGGTGGATTTATTGCCGGGTCCCTGGTCAGGTATTTCCACGATTCTGGATTCACCAGCATCCGCGCGATCGACAAGAAACCGCTGCCCAAATGGTATCAACGCGTACCTGGAGTAGAAAACCTTTCCATGGATCTGAGCTACCGCGAGAACTGCACCCGGGCTGTTGAAGGCGCCGTGCAAGTTTACAACCTGGCAGCTGACATGGGTGGGATGGGGTTTATCGAACGCTTCAGGGTGGAATGTCTACGCAGTGTTCTAATCAACACCCATATGCTTGAGGCTTCATACAATGCCGGTGTACAGCGTTATTTCTTTTCATCCTCAGCTTGTGCCTACAATGTGGATCTGCAGAATGATCCCAACGCCAGGGCACTGAAGGAATCCGATGCTTATCCGGCTATGGCAGAGCGTGGGTATGGGTGGGAAAAGTTGGTATCCGAGATTTTCTGCCAGGAGTACTGGGCGGAACGCAAGATGAAAACCTTCATCGCCCGCTTCCACAACGTTTACGGACCGGACGGAACCTGGGACGGCGGGCGGGAAAAAGCTCCCGCAGCCCTGTGCCGCAAGGTGATCGAAGCCCAGGATAGCGGCGTCCTCGAGATTACCATTTGGGGCGACGGGCACCAAACGCGCAGTTTTATGTATATTGATGACTGCGTCAAAGGAATAGACCTTATCATGCACTGCGACGATTTGATCGCGACGCCTATAAACCTTGGTTCCAGCGAACTGGTATCGATCAACCAGCTGGTCAGCAAGATTGAAGATGTGGCTGGCGTCAAGCTGGAACGTAATTACAAAGCGGATGCACCGCTGGGTGTCGCCGGCCGCAACAGCGATAACTCCTTCATCAAAAAGGTGCTGGACTGGGAACCGGACACGCCGCTGAGTGAAGGAATAAATAAGACTTATGCATGGATAAAAGGCCAGTATCAGGACCGCAAAGCCGGAAAACCAACACCGGCTGGTGAAGCTGAAGATTTTTAGGACGTACCTCACGCTGGACTGACCTGCGAGAAATAAATGGCACCCAAGAATATTACAGATGTCATCGGGAAACTGCCTTACCGGGTTGCGTTAGCCGGTGGTTGGATTGACCAGCCCTTTGTATCCAGGCATGACCCCTCCCCGCCGGGTTCGATGGTGGTAGTGGGATTGCAGCCCACCATACGTTTTATGAACCGCTGCGGGATGGGTACCAGCACCCGTGAGATCGCGCATCAAATCTGGAACGGAAGCATCCCCGATAGGGCACCCGCCGAATTGATCCGCGAGCTGTATGCCGCGGAAAACAAAAATAGAGCGGAACCTTCCGGGTCGCAGGATATGGCTGGTCTGGTGTATCCAGGGGTTAACCGGCTGGATTACGATATTAACTTCGAGGGCGGTTATTTCCCGGTTCATGTCGAATCAAACAAAAACACTGCGGTAGCAGGATGGTTGGAGAGCGTGTTGCATCTAGTACCCATCGCACAGCGTCCTCCCGGGTACACCCCCCTGGGGAAACAGAACTTGGATCCGGACTGGATCCGTCGTTTAGGACAGTCCGGCGTGGATTGTTTTAACGCCATCCTCAACAAAGATACGCAGGCTTTAGGCGCATCCTTCAACGATTGTATGTTGTGCTGGCAGACGATTCTGCCGCACACAGTAGGGCATCCAACTATTCCGATCGATCTGATGCGTATTTGCACATATTACCAATCCAGATATAACGGCGCCATGTATTCCGGTTGTGGTGGCGGCTACCTGCTGGTTGTTAGTCAGGAAAACGTACCGGGCGCATTCAATATTTCAGTAAGGACCGCGAACTGAGAATCGTATGAAAAGCGTTGTCGTGACCGGCAGTTTCGATAATATCCAATCTTCCGACGTGCGCTTTTTAAGGGCTGCCTCGAAATTGGGTTCACTGCATGTGCTGCTCTGGTCAGATGAGGTTGTTCGTCGGGTTGAAGGGACATATCCGCACTACCCGCAGGAGGAACGCGCCTATTTTCTCAATTCAATTCGTTTTGTAACGCAGGTCACAATGCTTGATCAGATGGTTGCAGCAAACTACATCCCAGAGATTGAGGGCTTCCAGCCGGAGATATGGGCAGTTTGTGAAAACGACCATACCCCTCATAGACAGCAGTTTTGTACTGCTCAGGGGATTGACTATAGGATCATCCAACAAGCTGATATGGGTGGTTTTCCCCCGCTGCCGACTATTAATGGATATCACCCAACCCGCAAAAGAGTCCTTGTGTCCGGGTCTTTTGACTGGCTGCATTCAGGTCATGTACGCTTTTTTGAAGAGACTTCTGGTTTGGGCGACCTTTATGTGGTTGTCGGTCATGATGAAAATATCCGTCTGTTGAAAGGGGACGGGCACCCGATGTTTTCACAGGATGAACGCGCTTATTTGGTGGATTCAATCCGTTTTGTCAAACGTACTGTAATTTCCAGCGGACACGGCTGGATGGATGCGGAACCAGAAATTGACCTCATCAAGCCGCATATCTTTGCTGTTAACCAGGACGGCGACAAACCCGAAAAGAGAGCATTCTGTAAGGAGCACGGCATTGAATATGTTGTGTTAGAGCGTACTCCAAAGGAAGGTTTACCACGCAGGGAGAGCACCTTGCTGCGAGGATTCTAGATGCTATCCAGCATTCAATATAGAAATCTAGGATGGAGAGGATCAGGAGAACGTTTACAAACTAAGGACGGTCAGGTTCATAATGAGTTTTATTAGTGATGATTGTCATCACGTGTCAAGTCAAAAGATAATATTACCGAGAGGATGTCACGTGTCATTGACATGATGAGTATGAAAAGTTAAAATGGTGCGCATTCCATGAAACCTGTTCTAATTCTAACAGTAGCGAAACAACCTTCCCATATAATGGGGAAGCAGACTGACAGCTTGCTGTTGGAACAGATCAAAAATGGCAGCTGCCGCGCTTGCCGGCAGATAGTCCTACCCACTGAATTGATCATAATAAATTCAAATCGAGTAGGTGTTTAAATTTAAGGTTTTAGTAAATTCTTTTCTTGCAATTAATGGTAGAGTAATAATTCTTTTCGAAAAAAAAACAAAACAATCGAGAGCTCAATCCTGCCAAAGATCCAGAAAATTGTATGCATAATAGTCACGCTGAGGTTGATCTATGAATGAAGTTTTAGTTCAAATGGAAGGAATTGATAAACGATTTCCGGGTGTCCATGCGCTAGATCAATGCGATTTTGATTTATTCACCAGTGAGGTGCATGCGCTGGTTGGTGAAAATGGTGCGGGAAAATCAACTTTGATGAAGATCCTCGGTGGGATTTATCAAAAGGATAGCGGTCACGTCTACCTTGAAGGCCAGGAAGTGGAGATTGTCAACCCGCGCCAGGCGCAGGATCTGGGTATCAGCATGATCCACCAGGAATTGAATCTGATGCCGCACCTGACAGTTGCGCAGAATATTTTTATCGGTCGTGAGCCGCGCGCAAAAATATCATTTGTGGTGGATGACAAAACCACTAACAAAAAAGCTGAGCAGCTATTTGAATTGTTAAGCCTGAATCTGGATCCAGAAATTAAAGTCGCCGACTTAACGGTCGCCAAGCAGCAAATGGTTGAAATTGCCAAGGCGCTGTCATTCAACGCTAAAATACTGATCATGGATGAGCCAACTGCGGCTCTGACCGATACAGAAATTGATGACCTTTTCAGAATCATCAAGGATTTACGCCAAAAGGGTGTAGGTGTCGTGCATATTTCGCACCGGCTGGAAGAACTCAAACTCATCGCAGATCGGATTACAGTGATGCGCGATGGAAAAATGATCGACACGCTGTCAGTTGAAGATGCCAAGATTGACAAAATCATCAGCTTGATGGTCGGGCGGACTATTTACGAATCCGAGCCAGAGATTCCAGAAAACCCAAGCCAGGAAATCGTGCTTGATGTTCGCCATCTCAACCGCGGCAAAGCTTTGCAGGATGTAAGTTTCGATCTGAGGAAGGGCGAAATTTTGGGCTTCGCCGGATTGATGGGCGCTGGGCGGACTGATCTGGCTCGGGCAATCTTCGGCGCGGACAAGCTTGATTCTGGTGAGATTTACATCAAGGGCGAACAGGTGCAGATCAAGAATCCCAAGGATGCGGTTGTGTACGGCATTGGCTATTTATCTGAAGATCGCAAGCGTTATGGTCTCACTTTGGGTATGGATGTCCAGGATAATATTGCAATGGCTAGTATGAAAAATTTCCTGCGCTGGTTTACCTTCGTGGATTTCAATAAAGAGACCTCCGTTGCCCGGGAAATGGTCAATACATTGAACATCAAAACGCCCAGTGTTGTACAAAAAGTAAATTTCTTATCCGGGGGCAACCAACAAAAAGTTGTTATTGGTAAATGGTTGACTGCCGATACCGATATCTTGATTTTTGATGAACCAACCCGCGGTATTGATGTGGGGGCCAAAAGTGAGATTTACAAACTGCTCAACGATCTGGCCAGCAGTGGGAAATCTATCATTATGATTTCATCAGAACTACCCGAAATTCTACGTATGAGCCACCGTGTGGTGGTAATGTGTGAAGGCCGGATTACGGGGATTTTAGACGCAAATGAATTAACCCAGGAAAGTATTATGACGTACGCTACTATGCGGGGCAACATGGTAGTAGAAAGTGCCAGAGTACCACTTTAATTTTCGCCCATTGGAAAATGCCATGCTAAATGAATCCAAAGCTTCCAAAAATTTATTCCATTCCGATGCCATGCAGCAGATTCTGGCGTTCAGTGCGCTGATTGTGTTGTTGATCGGTTTCTCAATAGCTTCACCATATTTCCGTACCTTCGATAATTTTGTTGGTATCCTGCTGGCGACAGCAGTTAATGGTGTTCTGGCGTTGGGAGCTACTTTCGTCATCATCAATGGCGGAATTGATCTTTCAGTGGGCACTGTGATGACATTATCTGCGGTAATGTCGGGCGTTTTTATTACCGAATTGGGTCTGCCGATCCCTGTTGGCATCATCGGTGGTTTACTAACAGGCACCCTGGCTGGATTTGTAAATGGCAACATGATTTCACGCATGAAAATTCCGCCATTCATTGCCACATTGGGTATGTTGTATATAGCCAAAGGTCTATCATTGGTGATTTCGGATCTCAGGCCGATCTATTTCAATGATACGCCCATGTTTCGACAAATGGCCATGGGGTCGATATTGGATAGTTTAATTCCCGGGCTCAGAGTTCCTAATGCTGTGCTGATTTTGTTTGCCGCGGCCCTTTTTGCCCATATTATTTTGACTCGCACCATTCTCGGGCGTTATACATTTGCTCTTGGAAGCAACGAAGAAGCCACTCGCCTTTCGGGTGTAAACGTGGTAGTTTGGAAGACTGCGGTCTTTACCCTGGCGGGCTTTTTTAGCGGTTTAGGCGGCGTTTTGATAGCTTCCCGCTTGAACTCTGCCCAACCTGCTCTTGGGGCAGGCTATGAATTGGATGCCATTGCGGCGGTGGTAATTGGCGGCACGTCATTGAGCGGCGGTGAAGGCTCGATCCTGGGAACCATCATTGGTGCTTTCATTATCAGCACCCTAACCAATGGTCTGCGTATTCTTTCCGTGCCGCAGGAATGGCAGATTGTCGTGACCGGCGCAATTGTCATTTTGGCTGTATACTTGGATATTCTGCGCCGGCGACGATAAAAAGGTCAACAATCGATTTCTCTATTTTAAGTAAAGGAGGTAAATATTTAACAAAATCAAATAAAGAGTACCAGAATCAAGAGCGTTAATAAGATAAATCAAGGAGAAAAAATGAATACGAAGAAAATGCTTTTCACGCTGTTAGCAATACTGGTTGTCTTTGGCCTGATCGCGGGATGTGCGCCACAAGCCACTGAAGCTCCAGAAGCCGAAGCTCCAGAAGCTGAAGCTCCCGAAGCCGAAGCCCCCGAGAGTGAAGAAACTCCCTACATCCCGGTTATATCCAAAGGCTTCCAGCACCAGTTCTGGCAAGCAGTTAAATTAGGTTCCGAGCAAGCCGCGGAAGAATTCGGTGTAGAAATAACTTTTGAAGGTCCAGAATCTGAGGCCATGGTTGACAAACAGGTTGAAATGTTCCAGACGGCTCTGGACAAGAATCCGGCTGCCATTTGTCTGGCTGCGGTTGACTCAAAAGCATTTCAGCCCTTGTTAGAGCAGGCTCAAGCCGCTGGAATCCCTGTGATCGGATTTGACTCCGGCGTGGACAGCGATATCCCCGTCTCCACAGCCGCTACCGACAACATCGCTGCAGCAGCAGAGGCTGCTGACAGGATGGCTGACTTGATCGGCGGTTCGGGCGAAGTCGCAGTGATCGCGCATGACCAGACCAGCCGCACAGGCATCGACCGTGTTGATGGTTTCGTCGGTAAAATGGAGAGCGATTACCCGGATATCACTGTAGTGGATGTCCAGTACGGTGGCGGCGACCAGCTCAAATCAACTGACCTGGCCAAAGCTATCATCCAGGCTCACCCGAATCTGAAGGGCTTCTTTGGCGCCAACGAAGGTTCGATTATCGGCGTACTAAATGCAGTTTCAGAACTTGGCATGGAAGGCGACCTGGTAGTGATTGGTTACGACTCCGGTCAGCAGCAGATGGACGCCGTCCGATCAGGCGCAGAAGCAGGCGCTATCACCCAGAACCCGATTGGCATCGGTTACAAGTGCGTTGAAGCCGCGGTCATGGCCATCAACGGCGAAACTCTGCCAAAAACCATCGATACCGGCTTCATGTGGTATGACGCTAGTAATATTGATGATGCTGAGATTCAGGCTGTACTCTATAAGTAATTCGAATATCAATATCTGAAGAAAAGAACTGGGACTGTTCAAGATACAAGGACAGTCCCGGTTTTTGAAAGTTACATTGCCTGAGGGTCTACTATCTATTAGATTGAACCCGGTTTTCTTTCAAATGGAGTAACACTATGGAAACAAATCAAAACGATTTCCTTCACAACCGGCTGGTAGGTTCAATGCCAAAAATTGGCATCCGCCCGGCTATAGATGGACGCCGGAAAGGGATCCGTGAATCATTGGAAGAGTTGACGATGGATATGGCAAAGAATACCGCTGCATTCTTGAGCGACAATCTTCGCCACGCCAATGGACTGCCTGTGGAATGCGTTGTATCCGATACCTGCATTGGAGGTGTTGCTGAAGCGGCCCAAACCGCGGAGAAATTCTCCCGCCAGGGCGTTGGTCTCTCCATAACCGTATCCCCCTGCTGGTGTTATGGTTCAGAGACCATGGATATGGATCCATTGATCCCCAAAGCTGTATGGGGCTTTAACGGTACTGAAAGACCCGGCGCTGTATACCTGGCAGCAGTTTTAGCGGCACACAACCAGAAGGGTTTGCCGGCCTTCAGCATTTACGGCCGCGATGTGCAGGATGCTGGTGACACATCCATTCCGGAAGACGTACAGGATAAACTACTGCGTTTTGCGCGCGCAGGTCTCGCGGTCGCCAGGATGCGTGGTAAATCATATCTGGCTATGGGCGGCGTATCAATGGGTATTGCAGGATCCATAGTAGACCAACACATTTTTGAAGATTATCTCGGCATGCGGGTTGAATCAGTGGACATGTCCGAATTTGTCCGGAGGATGAACGAAAATATCTTTGATCCAGAAGAATTCAGCAAAGCTCTGACATGGGTTAAGGCTAACTGTCCCGAAGGGAAGGACTTCAACCCTCCTGATTTCGTTCGTACACGTGAACAAAAAAATTCGGATTGGGAGATTTCTGTGAAAATGGCGTTGATCACCAGGGATCTGATGGTCGGAAACCCTCAGCTTGACCAGCTCGGATTTGGTGAAGAAGCGCTTGGCCATAACGCCATAGCATCTGGTTTCCAGGGACAGCGCCAGTGGACCGATCATTTCCCCAACGGTGATTTTATGGAAGCCATACTTAATTCTTCATTTGACTGGAATGGAATTCGTGAACCTTACATTGTCGCTACAGAAAACGATGCCCTGAACGGGATATGCATGTTGTTTGGACAACTGCTAACCGGAACTGCCCAGATATTTGCTGATGTGCGCACCTATTGGAGCCCACAGGCAGTCAAACGTGTGAGCGGTTACGAACTCGAAGGGATGGCTTCTAATGGAATTTTGCATCTGATCAACTCTGGTCCAGCCGCTCTCGATGGAACCGGCCAGCAGTTAATGGATGGCAAGCCAGCCATAAAACCCTATTGGGATATTTCCGCCGAGGATGCCGGTCGATGTTTAAAGGCCACAACCTGGCATGCCGGTCGGACTGAATATTTCCGAGGTGGCGGTTGGTCGTCAAAATTTAGGACTCTTGGCGGGATGCCTGTTACTATGTGTCGATTGAACTTAGCGAAAGGGTTAGGACCTGCATTTCAAATAGCGGAAGGTTACACTGTGGATTTGCCGGATGATGTCCACAAGATCCTCGATGAGCGTACTGATCCTGGTTGGCCTACAACCTGGTTTGCGCCGAGCTTAACCAGTTCAGGTCCATTCCGCGATGTTTACACTGTTATGGCAAATTGGGGCGCGAATCATGGCTCGATCTCATATGGTCATATTGGCGCCGACCTGATCACATTGGCCTCAATGCTCCGAATCCCGGTTTATATGCACAATGTCTCGGAAGAGAGAATTTTCAGACCTCATACCTGGACATTGTTTGGGGCAAACGAACCTCAAGGCGCAGATTTCCGGGCTTGTACAAATTTAGGAGCTCTTTACAAGTAATTCGCTAACGCTTTCCATTTATTTGGCCCTTAAATTTGGGGTATTCGGATTATAAATTAATTAGCGCATGAGAAAAAGATACACTTCCCTGGAGAACGACTATGTTAAAAGGAATTTCGCCATTATTTAGCCCTGAACTTCTAGCTGCAATCTACCGCATGGGGCACGGGGATGAAATCGTGTTGGCTGATGCTCATTTCCCTGGTGAAAGTACCAACCCTAATGTAATCCGCGCTGATGGTTTACAAATCGAAGCTTTATTAGATGCCATTTTGCCTCTTTTTGCACTGGATAATTATGTAGATGATCCTGTTGTAATGATGGAATGCGTCCCAGGTGATGAACCAGATCCGGCAGTGGAAGCGGGTTATCGACGCGTAATCAATGCCTACGCTCCAGACACACCCTTAATCAGGTTTATTGAACGCTTCGATTTTTATGAGCGCGCCTCCGAGGCTTTTGCAGTTGTAATGAGCGGTGATACCAGAAAATATGCAAACATCATTCTGAAAAAAGGGGTTTCTTAATTTCAGCGTCAATGTCCCCATCAGAATGGCTAATTCTTCCTATATCATTTATTTAAAACTCCATAGGCGGTTTGAATGAATACCCGAACCTACCTGGCATTTGACCTGGGAGCTGAGAGTGGGCGCCTCATCGCTGGAAACTATGATGGGAAAACTTTACAAATTCAAGAATTGCACCGCTTCGTAAACAACGGAATATGGCTGGGTGAACATTTACACTGGGATGTCCTGCACATCTGGAATGAGATCAAGATCGGGCTGTCTGCCGCGGCGAATGAATATGGCGAATCTGTATTCAGTATCGGAATGGATACCTGGGGAGTTGATTTTGGATTATTGGCAGCTGATGATACGCTCATAGGAATTCCGTATCATTACCGGGACCAACGCACTAAAGGGATTATGGAAACCGTATTTACCCGGATTCCGAAAAGCGAGATTTATAAACAAACGGGAAACCAATTCCTAGAGCTCAATAGTCTTTTTCAACTGTATTCTATGGCGGCAATGAATGCACCAGCTTTATCGATTGCGCATACATTTCTTAACATGCCCGATTTATTAAACTTCTATCTCACCGGGTGTAAAGTCAATGAGTACACCATTTCGAGCACGACTCAGTGTTTCAATATGCAGGGGCAGGAGTGGGCTTTTGACTTATTAACTCGGCTGGGGATTCCAACAAAAATTTTTAGTGAAGTTGTACCTCCGGGCACAGTATTAGGTGAATTGAGACCCTCCCTGAAAGAAGATATTAGTTTGGATTCTGCTTCAGTAATCGCCAGTGCCGGACATGACACCGCCAGCGCAGTCGCTGCAATCCCCGTATCATCTTCAGATTATATATACTTGAGTTCCGGAACATGGTCATTGTTGGGCGTGGAACTCGATCATCCCGACACCAGCCAAGACAGCTTAAATGCCGGTATGACCAATGAAGGTGGAGTTGGGAATAAAATCCGTTATTTGAAAAATATTATTGGTTTATGGCTCGTTCAAGAATGCCGCCGTGTATGGGCAAGCCAAGGAAAACTCTATACATATGATGAGCTTACTCATATGTCTTCGGATGCACAACCATTTGTATCCCTGATCGTTCCTGATGACAGCCGCTTCGTGACTCCCAGAGATATGCCGGCTGCCATTCAATCATTTTGTTCTGATACCGGTCAATCAATACCGCTTGACAAAGGTGCAATCATCCGTTGCATCCTGGAAAGTTTAGCGCTGGAATATCGTTGGGTAACAGCGCAGATTGAACGTCTGAGAAAGCTGGACTATCCAATCATTCATATTATCGGGGGAGGCGCAAAGAACAAACTTCTTAACCAATTCATTGCTGATGCCACTAATAAAACCATCATTGCGGGTCCCATTGAAGCTACTGCATTGGGTAATATCCTCGTCCAGATGACTGCAATGGGTGATATCGAATCCATTTTGGAAGGACGTGCGATAGTGGGGGACTCCTTTGAATTACAGACGTATGTTCCAGCAAAATCTATTGCTTGGGATGATGCCTACGAACGCTATTTAACCCTTAAGGTAAGAGAGTAAACTATTTTTTGGTTTTTCTCAACCGACATGAAGGAATCATTGCAGAGAATAAATGTGAAGAGACTACTTTTACTTTGCTACCTCTAAAATATGAAGCTTAATCTAATTTCTCAGCGGATGTAATTGGTGGTCCAAATTCCTGACCAAGTGCTGTGTTTTAGTGGTTATGAGAAAGTGGAAAATGAATCCGCGTTATTAAAATAAATATCAGGAGCAAGATATGCATGGTTGGACTAAAAGATTGCTGCGAGTTAATCTGAGTGACGGTAGTTCAGTTATTGAACAAATTGACGAAGAGATTTTACACAAATATCTGGGTGGAAGGGGATTCGGGGCATACCTGATTTACACAACCGTCCCACCCAAAACCGATCCTCTCAGTTCAGAAAATATCCTGGCATTTTGCACGGGAGTTTTAACTGGTGTGCGTGTGCCAACAGGGGGCCGCTCATCCATGAGTACCCTGTCACCACTGACACGAACAATATTTGATGCGAATTCCGGGTCTGAATTTGGAGTGCGCTTAAAATGGGCTGGGTTCGATGCCTTAGTAATATTTGGGAAATCAAGCCATCCCGTCTGGTTGGAAATATCAGAGAATGGCGCACAAATTCATCCAGCGGATGATTTGTGGGGATGTGAGATACCAGAGGTTGTTTCACGATTAAAATTTAAAAACTCTGCGGTGGTAGGTATCGGTCCTGCAGGTGAAAACATGGTTTTATTCGCATCAATTGCGGATGAAAATGGGCGTTCTTATGCACGCGGTGGTGTAGGTGCAGTTATGGGATCGAAGAAACTCAAAGCCATCGTTGCCCATGGTAATCAAAAACCGGGGATCGCTGATCTGGAAACATATAAATTCGTTAATTATGAAGCTGGAAAGATGGTCAAAGCTTCCCCCCGAACATCGCAAGGACTGCCAAAATTTGGCACTTCTGTGCTGGTTAATCTAATGAATACGTACGGTGTGCTGCCTACCCAAAACTTCCAATTAGGTGAATTCGAGCATGCTGAGAAAATCTCGGGCGAAAGATTGCGGGATGAGTTCTTGACAAAACGAGGCGCTTGCTGGAGTTGTCCTATCGGATGTAAACGCAATACGAAAACCAGCCGTGAAGAAGGTGAAGGCTCTGAATATGAGACGATCTATGCTCTGGGTTCGTCTTTATATATTGATGACCTTGAGACAATCATAGAAGCCAATTACCTGTGTAATCGACTGGGGATGGATACCATTTCTTGCGGGGCTACGATTGCCTGCGCCATGGAATTAGCCCAGCATGGGAGGTTGAACACTGAACTGAGGTTTGGCCGCAGCGATTTACTCCTGCAAACCATAGAAGATATCGCCTACCGGCGGGGATTGGGCGATCATATCGCTGAAGGCTCAAAACGCCTCTCGGATCGCTACGGAATGCCCGAAACTTCTATGCAGGTTAAAGGTTTAGAATTCCCTGCCTATGATCCGCGTGGAATGCAGGGTCAGGGATTGCTTTATGCCACATCCAATCGTGGAGCCTGCCACTTACGCGGGAATATGCTTGGGCCTGAATTGTTGGGGACACCCAAATTGTTAGACCGGCACATTTCAAATGGGAAAGCAGGAATCCTGATCGTACTGCAGCACACCAACGCAGTTATTGACTCAATCGGAATGTGTAAATTTGTTAACTTCGCTATCGGTGACGAATACTTTAACCGCCTTCTAACAGCCATAACAGGTATTGAATATGAAGTGCAAGATCTGCAATTAGTAGGTGAACGTATCTGGAATTTGGAGAGAATCTACAACCTGCAGGCTGGATTCTCCCGTTCTGATGATTCGCTGCCTCCGCGTTTTACAAGCGAACCCCTCAAAGAAGGCGGCAGCGCTGGACATGTTGTGCATCTTGATGAAATGCTGGCAGATTATTACCGCTTCCGGGGTTGGACTCACGAAGGTATCCCCACAACAAAGAAACTTACAGCCTTAGGATTAGAGCAGTTGGTAAAGGAGCGAAACTATGCTTAATCAATTTCAAAGATTTGGTTATGACCTTTTTTACCGCGGCCTGACATCCTCCCATGGTGGTAACATGAGTGTGCGCATGGGAGACAGGATCGTTATCACCCGCACCGGGTCAATGCTGGCTCATTTAACCGAAATCGACCTGATCGAAACCGGATTGGATGAAGATGACAGCAATATTATGCTAACCTCGAGTGAATTGGTTGTGCACCGGGCGATTTATCAAAATACTTCCGCTTTGGCAATCGTTCACGTACATCCACCTCACGCTGTAGCTCTCTCCATGGCAGTAAAAGATGCCATTATACCGATTGATAGTGAAGGTTCATACCTGTTTCGAAAAATTCCTGTTGTACAAGCAGAAACAACAGTTGGGTCAAAAGACGTTGCCAAATTGGCCGCGGAAACACTTAGAGATTACAAGATATTTATGTTACGAGGACATGGCTGTTTTTCCATTGGTCCAGTACTGGAAGAAGCTTTCCAATGGTGCTCGAGCCTGGAAGAATCCTGTAAAATGTACTATTTAACCCGGACTATCCAGGCAGCCCAGATTGCGGTTTCTCAAGAGGTTCAGGAAAATCTTGAGTATCGAAAACACACAGATGATTATCAAAATTGGTGAATTTCTCAAACCTATTTAATTGTTGATTCTTGACATGAATAAAAAAGTTTTCGTAAGCGGATGTTTCGACATGTTGCACAGTGGCCACATTGCATTTTTTAAAGAAGCCTCATCATATGGAGATCTTTACGTAGCTTTGGGATCCGATAAAACTGTGTACGAGTTAAAGGGAAGGCTGCCGGTCAACTCTCAAGAAGAACGGCAATTTATGGTCAGCTCTGTAGAGTATGTGAAACAGGCTTTCATTTCAGAAGGATCTGGCATGCTCGATTTTCTGGAGGATTTCAAAAAACTCAAACCGGACATCATGCTTGTCAATGCAGACGGGAATACCCCCGAAAAGCAGGAGTTATGCGCAGAATATGGAGTTGAATATATCATCCTTCAGCGAGAACCTTTCGCTGGTTTACCCGCCCGCACAACAACTGCAATGCGCGCGATTCACCAGATCCCATTCCGAATTGATATCGCCGGGGGCTGGTTAGACCAGCCTTCTGTCTCCAAACACTATCCCGGTTCAGTAATTACCATCTCTCTCGAACCAACTATTCAATTTAACGAACGCAGCGGGATGGCCACCAGCACTCGTCGTGTGGCAATTGATTTATGGGGCCCACGCCTCCCACCTGGAAATCCTGAAAAAAATGCAAAAATTTTATTCTGCTGCGACAATCCACCGGGGACTGAGATCATTTCTGGTTCCCAGGATTCAATCGGAATAGTATTTCCAGGTCTCGCTAGAGCGTATTATGATGGTGGGTATTGGCCTGAGTATATCGAACATAATGTTGATGAGAACTTAATCCGATTTGTTGAAAATTCTTTTTACCTGGTTCCATTAGGCCCTCGACATGCCGAATTTGATGTGCTTGCCAATACCCATTTCGACCGCATGAAAGCTAAGGCTTTGGCGGATGCGGCTGATGATTGCTGGCAGGCGATACTAAATCGAGATGTGTATGCCTTTGGCTCCGCCTTCAGAGCCTCGTTCGAGGCTCAAATTGTAATGTACCCAGATATGATGAATGACATGGTCATATCTCTGATCGAAAAATACCGGGATGTCGCCCTTGGCTGGAAATTGTCAGGCGCAGGAGGCGGCGGTTATCTTATCTTGGTTAACGATACGCCAATCAAGGATGCGATACAGGTCGTAGCCCGTCGTGAGATTGAGTAAAGGTGTCGAATTGAAATTGGAGAATAAATGAAAAGAGCATTAGTTTGTGGTGCAGGCGGTTTTATCGCAGGCCACTTAGTAAAGAAATTGAAACGCGAGGGATACTGGGTGCGCGGAGTTGATATTAAAGAGCACGAATTTGCTCCATCTGAAGCGGATGAATTTATAATTCTTGATCTGCGAGAAGCAGAAAATTGCCTGAATGCATTGACTTTACCGGGTGGCACTTTTGATGAAGTCTATCAATTAGCTGCTGATATGGGTGGTATGGGTTTCATACATTCTGCTGAGTGTGAAATTATGCATAACAGCGCCTTGATCAACATACATATGACACATCATGCCTGGAAACTGGGCGTGCCGCGCTACTTCTTCTCATCCTCAGTGTGCGTCTACCGTGATATGCTGCCAGGTGAGCCTGAGATGACAGAGGCTGATGCCATTCCGGCCAACCCAGATAACGAGTATGGCTGGGAAAAGCTTTATGCAGAACGTATCGCTCAGGCTTATGAGCGCAACCTCGGTATGAAAGTTCGTATTGCCCGTTTCCAGAACTGCTATGGCCCTGAGGGAACTTGGACAGGCGGGAGAGAAAAAGCTCCTGCGGCATTGTGCCGAAAGGTTGCCGAAATCGAGGCTGGTGGAACAATAGAAGTCTGGGGGGATGGAACTGCTATCCGTTCTTATACTTACGTTGATGATATGATTGAGGGGATATATATGCTGATGCATTCCGATTTGGAGGGGGCGGTTAATATTGGATCCCCCCAATATGTTAGTGTGAATACGCTGGCTGAGACTATCTCTGAGGTATCCGGAAAAAGATTCAACATAAAGCATGTGGAAGGGCCGGTAGGTGTTCAAGCGCGGAACTTTAGCAATCAACGTATCTACTCGCTCGGTTGGGAATCGAAGTTCGACCTAAAGGCTGGAATTGCTCTTACATACCCTTGGATTGAGCAGCAGGTAAAAGAAGCCTCTCTCGCAGAGACAGATTGATTCGTCGGGAAGATGAAGAGGTTTGCGGCTGTGGATGAGCGTTCCTACCAGGACATCCGCCGGATTAGGGCTGAGTGCGAACAGACTGGTTTCACGGTCCTGCGCTGACCGCTTGTACCCAGGCACTAAACCTGGAGAAAACGGGGTTTCTTGACATCCAAAAATCGATCAGATAAAATGCAGGTGAAGAATAAAGCGGGCCTGTAGCGCAGTTGGGAGCGCGCCTCAATCGCACTGAGGAAGCCGTGGGTTCTAGTCCCACCAGGTCCACTAAATATCCCCTGCTGGGGGGATTATTGTTTATACCTAATTATAGGGATGATTTCGATAAATATTTGATGTGGGAAATTAAATTAAGAATTTTAAACCGCTTATCTTAAGGCAAAGATTTCAGGAAATCCAGGAGATCAACCAGATCGTCATCACTCATTTGCCAGCGGGGCATATCCAGATTAAGGGGACTGCCATCAGGGTGCCGACCGTATACCACCGCCTGACGAAATGCATCGATGTCATATTCACCGTGTTCATCACCGTGCTCATCGCCATGTTCATCATCTTCACTACTCAAAGTTGAATAGCGGATATCGGGAGCATACATGATCTGCATGTGCATCGGATGCAGGCCGCCACGTCCATCAACACCGTGGCATGAAACACATGCCAATGAAGCGCCTATCATCATGCCGCCTCCTAACCTGGAACCCCCGGTGTAGGGGATGCGAACACCCCGGTCATCAGCAGCTGTGAAGTAAATGCTTTCACCGTTCGTCGGATATGCGCTTCTCCACCAATTTCTCCCCATTCCCATCCCAGCACCGGGATTTTGCATGAAGGCTAACCCACAGGCAACCATAAACAACGAACCCAAAACAGCCAAGATAAAAATTCTATTCATGATCCATCAGGATTATCTTCCAATCAGGGACCAGGTTGTGCGAGTAATTCATCCAATTTACGTTCCAATTCAGGAGGGAACACTTCGCCTACAAAAACCGCATCTATGTCGCCGTTCTTATTGATGATAAAGGTTTGGGGTAGACCCTGAACATTATATGCTCGAGCAATCTCCGATCCGAAATCGGGCCCGGTAGAGTAAGTAACATCAAATTCATCAATAAATGCCTGGGCGTCTTTAAATGTGTCCTGGATATCAACTCCAATAAACATCACATCTTTATCTTGATATTCGCGCCAGACTCTCTCAAGGTATGGCGTTTCAGTTCGACAAGGGATACACCAAGAAGCCCAAAAATTGACCACAACAACCTGGCCTCGAAGTTCACTTAGTGTGAGGGTTTCCCCTTCAAAACCCGTTAAAGAAAAATCAGGCGCTGGACCTTCTAAAACAGAAAAATTCCGGTTGTTATAGAAAACCCAGCCCAACGAACCCAGGAGTAAAATAATAATTAGCACAGATATGAACAGCACTCTAACGCGCTTGCTCCGGGACCGAGAATTATTCCCGCTATCATTAATATCAGCCATCCTTTGAATCACCTCGTTGTTGGATGCACGATCGCTGGATTTTTCCATTTTCCACGAATCCTCATGCAAATAATAGTCATTTATGATTGGGTTCAATCAAACTTTAGTGGGTTTTATCTATATTTTTGATCCTCACGGTACCCAGTTTGACAGGACCACAAACTCTTTGTGCGGCTGCTCTGGATCGTTTGTGTATAGGTGCAATCGAAAATCATGGGGACCGCCCATGTCACCGTGCATCATAAATTCCATCGTGAGAGAAGTGGATTCGCCGGATTTGAGAGCCACCGAACCGATGACTGGTGTTGGCGGTCAACAACCCTCTACTACTTCGACATAGGTCGAATCCTCATATAATTGGAGAGTTTTGTCTCCTACATTGGTGTACTCAAAGACAGCCCTTACCGTGGTGCCGAGCGGAATATCACCCATATCAATTTTGTCTTTATCAACCTTCAGGCTGGGCGCGCCAACAACTTCAGGCTCATAGGACACCCTGGAATTCAATTTTTGAAACAGCACAATTGAACCAGCCAAAAGAAGCGCAGCTCCTATGATAAATATCCAGGTCGCTTTTGACTTGTTCTCCTTTCGAGACTTATTCTTTTCGCTAGGTTTCTTGGTTTTCACTATTAATCCTCCATTTGAAATTGGTAAGTCCATAAATAATCAACCAGTGCCCAAATCTGGTCTTCGGTGAAGATCTGACCCCAAGAAGGCATGCCGGTACCCATGCCACCTCGCAGTATTTTTCCCTGGAGCAAGGTTGACGAAGACCCCATCATGTGTGATGGATCTGTAAAATCGGTGGGAGCCACAAGGGCGTGACCGAAATCTTTGGAAAGTGATTCCGCATGCGAATCATTATCCTCAACGCGGGTAAAAACTCCTTTTCCATCTCCTGCCTCCCCATGACAAGCGGCGCAGTTTTGACGGTACAATTCTTCCCCTGTTTTCAAGGCGTCACGATTTGAGTTGGAAGCCCACAACCAGGCAACCAGATCCCAAACTTCTGCATCATTTAAGTGCGATATCGCTGGTAATTCCTTCAATGCAAGCCATGTATCATATGGGCTGTTACTGAGATAATATTCGCGGGTACGGAATTCTTCGGGAAGAACTACATCAAGGGCTTCTCCATTGAGCGCAGAAGGTTTGCGGTCAAGTTCGAGGTGGACATCATGCGGCAAATCCAGGTCAATCCCCAGGGACATATAGAGCGGTGGTTCTGGAGCGACTGGACTGAACTGTGGTCCAGTTACTTCGATCGTACCGCGCATGCGCCAATGATTGGGACCGCACCATTTGGTGCAATAAAAAGTATAGGTGCCGGGTTTATCAAATTGGAGCGAAACTTCAGTGACCTGCCCTGGGATAAGATCAACCGGTTGAATGTCTGTTTTCCCAACTGCGAAGCCGTGAACGACATCATCGGAGACCAAGCGCAAATCGAGAGGCTCTCCGACAGCAGCACTCAACTCAACAGGTGACCATCCCCCAACTTCGGGCATTTTTGCCTGAACATTGATCACCCGGGCGCGGTCGATCCTGCCAACCAATACCACTATCATAGGAACACCCAACCCGATAAAGAGTACAAACAGCCGGGCTACCCATTCGGATCTCAGCCTACCAGGAGCCATAATAACCCTACCGTAACGAAAGCAGAATACGAAACTAATGGCCAGATGCGCCAAGGCTGAAATTCTGGCGATAGTATTGGTGTATTTCTCTCACTGGAGATGCGCCGGATAACAGCTATCGACCAGAACAATCCCAGAATCAAGACTATCGACTGTGCAGCCGGAATTAAACCGGATAGATAGGGTGTCCAGGCAATTCCAGCTGTTCCAAAGATGTTCCAACCCCAACCAAATGGATCTGATAACACCGGCCATAAATACGAGAAATTGGCGAATACGAAGGATAAACTAAAAGCTACCCAGGCAGCTAAACCCAGCGGGATCAGGGTGTAAGAATAATCAATGAACGACCTGGCAGGTTCGCGATTAACAGCGATGGTATGGTTAAAATAGCGGACTGCCAGATAAAAAATCCCCGGCAGAATAACGTATACGACTAAAAGAAAAGCGAGCGCGTATAACCACCAGGGAAAAGACCCGACTGCAAAAGCAGCATCCTTTACCACACCCCACGGTCCGATCAGGACTAGTGAATATACAACTGCGCTGCCCAACATGATAAATGCTTTGAAAGCCTCATCGAGTTTACGACCTCGCGCTTGGGACAGGTCGCTTCCAATCGGACGCAAGCTCACAGCGATATTTTCGTGAGGGCAAGTACGCAAACACTCAAAACACAAACCGCAGTTGGTGTTCTTCACCATACCGCCGGGGAATACTCCCCAGGGACAACCATAACCATCCTGGTTACCGGTGTAACAAGTTTTGTCTTTGTGATCCGCACAAACAGATGTATCACTCACACGTAGTTCAAGCGGTGACACTTGAGAATACAGACCGATAAATCCTCCAACCGGACATAAATACCTGCAAAAAGCGCGGCGTTCGAAAATGATACTTACAATTACCGCAACCAGTATCAAACCCAACAGGACTAAACCTGTAATATGCGGCTGGGTCAGGACCACGATGGAGAAAAGTGCTAAAACAGTAAAGGACACGTTCTGAAGCCAAATGCCGCGCAATTTTTTAGGCCAGCGAATGTTTAATCCGAACCCTTTTTTATTATTAATGGGACCAAGTACCGCCCCGTTTTGAAGCCACTCTCCCGGCATCGGGATCGGGCAGATGCTGCACCACCCGCGGCCTAATAAAGGCACAGCAATCAAAATCAACGAAGCCCACCAGGCAATCCATACAATAATGATGGCGAAATTCCGGCTGCCAACAGGCGTTCCCAGCAAGCTAGAAAGAATAACAAGAATAAATCCAGCGAGGGCGAAAACCCTTGCGAGCAACTGCGGCCACCTGCTGATGAGGAGCGTTTTGAGGAGTGGATTTTGGAGAAGGTTATAATGGATCATTTTTGAAATCCGAATACTCCGGCGATTAGCGCCAACAGTGCGATTCCCGCCCCGCGCATCAAAAGGTAATCCGACCCTACTTTAACCTTGCCAACCATAAATGGATGCAGGGCACCGCAGGACACTGAACAACGGAAGCGAAAAGTTCCGCTCCTGTCCGCCACAAATTTCAGATAAGCCGCCTGACCTGGCTCTGCTGTGACCTGGATATCGTAGCCATCGAGGTAGATGCCATGAACGACATCTGCAGAATTCAGTTCGATATTTACAACATCTCCCTGGTTTACTTTGAGAACTGCAGGGGTGAACTCAAAAGTACTGGCATCCACCCTGAAATTCCTTTCAACTGGCCGGTGGGGCGTCAACGGAATTGGAAATAATGCGATTCCCAGACCAAAAACGCCAATAACTGACCACAGCAAGGGTTGGCGGTGAAATACATTAGAAGACTTGTTTGGGAAATCAATCCACTGCATTTGTAGGTCTATCAAGAGACATTTGAAGGCCCGAATTGGGAATAGGTCTTGTCCACATAGGTTAGTATCTCAGGGACTGTCTTCCCCTGATTGAGCAGCCTCATGGTATCCTGGGTGATATCCACACAGATAGAACAACCCAGGGCGTGGTTGTCGTATACAGGGTCGCCACCGGGGTTTTCTTCCTTGACATAGCAAGCATAATTGGATGTGTGCCCCATGCTCCCGCAACCGCAGTAACAGGGAATTTGTTTTAAGGTGTCCGGATTCGCCACAGCGAACTGGTAAGACTGCTGAACGATTACCGGAGATTCCTGAACATTTATCGGCATATTCTCCAAAGATGCCATCGGAAAACTATCTGAGGAATTACTGTTCATATTTGATCCCGAACACCCGGAAACCAGGGCACTCAACACGAATATCAAGACAAAAGCCACAGCCGGCTTTTTGGTCAGCGTTCCAAGCATAAATTAATTCTCCTCATATAAAATATTCCCATCAGGTAAGATGGATTTATCTTTGAACAGGAGATCGCGTCGGAGGTCTTTCCCGAGGGGAGGTTTCACCGGGAAAAGTTCCACTATGCTTTGTCCCGTAATTAATTACAGGATACTGTACCTGGGAACTTTTCGTAACTCGCGAACACACATTCAAATTAGCGATAAGAATAACCAAAGGAACTTTTACTGCCATGCGCAAACTCGCTTTAGGCTGTATAAGCCAAATTGCTTATGACAAATGTCACTGAATATCATCACGATTTATAGACCAAGATGGCGTGAAAACAACCATATTTGATGTGCAATAGAATAAATGTATGATCGCTTAAATAATTTATTGTTAAAAGGCCAAGAGTGCCAAATCTAATCTGACACTCTCGCTGGAGGAGGTGAAACAAATGTTTGCACTTGAGTACAATTATATAAATTCAAGTTTACCTGGAAGAGCGCTTAAAGGCTTGAAGATTACTAGGCATTTTTGCCTATCCAGCAGCAGGATAAATCGCGCTTTGATCAATATTCCAACGCTTATATACTTACGGCATGGAGTCAAAAAATGAACCATAGCAAGCATCTTCTAACATTAAAACTGGACAGCGAAACTGCGGTTGATCAAATTTCCAAGAGGATGACCGAAGATGGACTTCAAGTTCTTCGTTCGTTTGATTTAAAAGACGCACGCATGTCGCATACAAACTGCAGCTGTTCTTATCATGGTACGGATAAATGCGACTCCCAGATGGTAGTGCTCTTAGTCTTTAACAATACAGGCGAACAAATAACCCTGATTGCGCATGGTTTTAACGGAGAAACCCATTTTTCAATTATCCCCCCAATGAAACAAGAAGCTAATCGTTTTTTGGAAAGCACCATATTACAAGCACTGGCGCTTGAAGGATTTACAGTGTTAAAGGAAAGGCAGGGAGTTCATACGAGATGATGGTCGATGACAATTCGGCAGCGGCGAAATCAAAATACAAGCGAAAGATGTACTGCTTCTGCCCGCTGGGAGGCAAAACAGCTTTCAACAAGCACACAGAAATGTATCCGAATGATCAGTAAACGCATAACAACCAAGGAAGCGCTCACTATTAGCTTGCATTCGCAGGGCTGATCTTTTGGTATTGCTGCCTGCGTGGGAAGGTTATTAGTTCTGACCATCCCGTGATATTCAGCATGGAATAAGAGAAATGAAAACAAACTCCGAAGAAGAACCAAAAACAATTTTTGAGCGAAGGAGTATAAAAAACGAGCGGTTGTTTTTCTATTCATATATATTATTTGCACTTTTCGGCATCACCGTTCTGTATTTCTTATTTTCGGCGACGCTCGGGCACCAATATTAAACTTGATTCGCCGCTTTATTAATGTCAAGCCTTACCACTCAAAATTCGTATACACGATCCAGGACTGATACCGGTAATAGTTTTATTTACTTTTTAACACGTAAATGGTTTCTGGTTTTTTCGGTTATATATGGGCTGTTTGTTTTTATGCCTTTCTCAGCACCAATGCTGATGTATATTGGTTGGATTGGACCAGCGAAGATAATCTATACAGGTTTCAGCCTGCTATGCCACCAACTTCCACAACGTTCATTCTTCCTGTTTGGATCACAGACCATGTATGCGTTAAGCGAAATCCAAACCAATTGGAAAGACACTGTCAATCCACTCATCCTGAGGCAATTCATTGGATCCGTAGAAATGGGTTGGAAGGTGGCATGGTCTGACCGGATGGTCTCGATGTACACCAGCATCTTATTCTTTGCCTGGATATGGGGATTGCTGCGGAAAAAACTTCAGCCACTTCCAAATAGGGGATTATTTCTTTTGCTGCTGCCTATGTTTCTAGATGGAATGACCCATTTTTTCAGCGACTTCGCTGGTTTCGGGCAGGGCTTTCGCGACAGCAATTTATGGCTGGCCTCATTAACTAACAACCTTTTTGTTCCTTCATTTTATGAGGGAGACGCATTGGGCTCATTTAATTCCTGGATGCGATTTGCTACTGGTGTGCTGTTTGGACTAGGAATTGTCTGGTTCAGCTTCCCGCATATAGATTTCATATTTCAAAAGGGAGGTTCCGGACATCGAACAGCGAAAAAATCTGAAATGACTGAAAAGGCAATTGAATAATTCACCATGCAAAGTTTTATTCCACCAATCCTATTTCTTACCGCTGTTATCATCTCCTTATCAGGGTGCTTGGCAGAACCTGTAGGTGAACCTATCACCATTAATGGAGTAACTGTGCCACCCATGCCTTCAATAGCCCCTGAAATTATTACCCAGGGTGAAGAATTATATGCTCAATACTGTGCAGGCTGCCACGGCGCGGACCTGGGAGGCGCGCCAGATTGGAAGCAGCGTTTGCCTGATGGCTCATTCCCACCGCCACCTCAGGACAGCACGGGGCATACCTGGCACCATTTGGATAAATTGCTTATAAATATGATAAAGGAAGGTGGCGATCCTGATCTTGGAGGTGTAATGCCACCCTTTGGGGATAAACTGAGTGAGGAAGAAATTGTAGCAATCCTAGATTTTATTAAGAGTAATTTCAAGAAAAAAGAACGCGAATTCCAATGGTGGGTCACGGTCACCAAGGTCAAATAAACTATTGAAGTGATTACATTGGTGCAAGAAGATAAAAAATATCGAAAAAGGAATGTTTACCCTGGCTGTAGTAAAATGATTAGATGAACGATTCAACACCTTCAATAAGGGTAATACTGGCAGATGACCATGCGGTGGTGAGGGCGGGGATACGGCAGTTTTTGGAAAAAGCTGACGATATAGAAGTGGTTGCCGAAGCCGGCGATGGTGAAACCGCGATTGGATACATTGAAAAATTTACCCCAGATGTCGCTGTGTTGGACATTCAAATGCCAAAAATCAGCGGAATTGAAGTTACGCGCTGGATACGTTCAAACAAACGTGATATAGGGGTGCTTGTCCTGACGGCATTCGATGATGACCCTTACGTGATGGCTGTCTTGCAAGCTGGAGCCAACGGCTATGTTTTAAAGACTGCATCTCCACTGGAGATACTTCAAGCGGTGCGAGATGTACATGCTGGCAATTCGGCTATGGATCCTGTGATAATGCAAAAAATGCTGGCCCAAATATCGCGCAAACACGATGAAAAACCAATCGATGAATTAACCGATCGCGAACTTGAGGTATTGACCCTGGTCGCCCAGGGATTCACCAACAAAGCAATCGGGATTCAACTTAGGATCAGCGACAGAACAGTTCAAGGACACTTAGCCCATATTTTCTCAAAATTACACGCTGACAGCCGTACAAAAGCTGTAACGCGAGCGATATCTTTGGGATGGATTTCTCCTGAGATTGGAAATATGGAACAAAAGTAAAACAACCTACTTTATAAGCTCAAATAACTTCAGGCATGCGCTGGCGCGGGTTAACAGCTCAACTCTTCTTCCTAGTCTTTGTCCCAATTACGGTGATCCTACTGTTGGTCACTTTTGGCAGCTTATCCCTGCATCAAAGGGGTATGCGGACACTGGTAGGTGAAAGAGATGAACGGGCAGCGCGAACTGCCGCCAATGCAATAAACGAACAATTAGACCACCGTGCAGCGGCTGTGCAGCACATATCACTCCGCACCATTGAAAACAATTCATTATCTGAAGTCCTTGCTAGCTCAGCATTTATTGATCCTGATTTCGATTACGGATTGGCCTTTCTCTCACCAACAGGAGATCTTTTAGAATCCAGCGGCGACCCAGCATTTTGGAATGAACTACTGCATGAGAATCATGAAATAATCAATGATTATCTAGTCTCAGCACACGAACGACTAACCTATTTGCCACTACTAAACCATCCCCTTCAAGACGAAACTGTGATTCTGATTGCCACATCCCCAAGACCCGGATCAGTTACAGTTGTGGGGGCATTCTCTCCCGCATCCATAGCCAGCAGTTCGCTCACCAACGCTGTCAATCCCGGAGAACAAGCGAAAGCCTACCTGGTATCCCCAGAGCGCAAAATCCTGTATCACATCGGTGATCTCGATACCAGAGAAAACCTGAATGACCATCCGGGCATCCAAAAGGGATTACGAGGCGAGAGCGGCACCGATTATGTCCAAGTTGGAGGAAGCGAACACGTCATTGCTTATAGCCCGGTGACTTCGACTGGATGGACTCTGGTGATAGAAGAACCGTGGGAGGCTGTTACCAATCCACTGCTCAACACAACTCAACTTGCTCCTCTGGTACTGGTTCCGGTGCTTATTTTCGCATTGGTTGCTCTTTGGTTCGGGGCACGCCAGATCATCCAACCCTTGCAATCCCTGGAAGCCCGGGCAGCTGATCTTGCCTGGGGAAATTATCAGGCTATTGAAGAGTCGGTTGGGGGAATAGAGGAGATTGGACGTTTGCAACGCACACTTGTCCATCTGGCGCACAAAATTCAAAGCGCACAAAATAGCCTGCACAGCTATATAGGGGCTATTACCCAGGGACAAGAAGAGGAAAGACGCCGGCTGGCGCGGGAACTTCATGATGATACCATCCAAAATATAATCGCTCTCAACCAGCGGATCCAGATTGCGCAGTTATCGATTGAAGATGACAAAACAGCAGAGCAGATTTCCGAAATCCAAGATATGACAGAAGAAACAATAAGGGATCTGAGGAGAATTACCCAGGCATTAAGACCGCTTTACCTGGAGGACCTGGGATTAGTGACTTCTCTGAATATGCTGGCGAAAGAAACCGGCCAATCTTCAGGGATGCCAGTGTTCTTTAATTTATATGGTGACGAACAGCGTTTATCGCCTGAAATTGAGATAGCCCTGTACAGGATGGTACAGGAGGGGCTATTCAATATTGTCAAGCATTCGCATGCAAAGATCGGATTTTTAGAAATGCACTTTTCCCAAGATGAGGTAAAACTGATCATTAACGATGATGGACTTGGTTTTGTGGTTCCGGAAAGCCCAGGCGAATTTGCTCCCAGCGGTCATTTTGGACTGCTTGGTTTGTACGAACGTGCAGATTTGATAGGTGCGAATCTCGGGATACACTCTTCACAAGGGGAAGGCACAAAAATAACAATAATTATCCCGATTGAAGATAAGGATCACCGAAGTACTTGAGATTTAATTAGTTTAAAGATTAATTTCAATCACCCAATGTGCGAATATAAGTAATAACCTGCCAGCGCTGGTCTTCCGATAACACACTTTTCCAGGATGGCATAACCGAGTTAAAAGGCCCAAACATACCTCCTTCAGTCACGCGCCAGAACATAAACCCATCACTCATATCTTTCATCATTTCTGTGTCCGTAAAATTGGCAGGTTTTGGATCCAGAGCAGCAGCTGAAGGACCGTTTCCCATTCCATCTGCCCCATGGCAGGAAGCACATTGGGCCTCAAAAATAACCCTGCCGGCTTCAATGGCGTCGCTATCTCCATCGAGGGGATTATTGAGTGATGCATAATCAGATGGGGGATCGATGTGGTCATCATCCATATGTTCCTCTCCCTCCTCCCCTGATTTTTCAGCGTGTTCATCTTCCCCTTTATCGATATGCACATCTTCTTCGTATTCGGGATGCTCTTCAATTTCTAAAGTCTGATCATCAATGACAGTTGAAGGAGTGGTCTGGCTGCAGGCGGTAAGAACCAACACGGATATTAACAACAAAAACATCCAAATCAATCGGAATTTACTGGACATGGGAACATCCCTCCTTAATTTTAGATAACTCAGCTCTGAATAATAGAGAGGTAAGTCAACATGTAAACTTATAAATAATAAAGTTTTAGATCAACTATCGATCTCAGCTTCAATAATCTGCTGGAACGCCTGGAATGGCTGAGCGCCAGCAAATGGCTTACCGTTTATCAAAAAGCTCGGCGTACTCTGAACACCTATAGAACGGGCAAATGAGGTCTCAGATTGCACCCGGGATTGATTCTTAGCTGAATCCAGGCATTCATTGAATACGGCTTCATCCAGACCCAAATTAGCAGCGAGTTGTTTCAGAGTATCTTTATTGAAGGCACCCCGATTCTCACCTGCCTGGTTCTCAAAGAGCAGATCATGGTATTCCCAAAAAGCATCCTGATCTGCTGCACATTCGCTGGCTTCACCTGCCAATAAAGACTCTTCCCCCAGGAATGCAAAATGCCAATAGCCTATTCGCACTAATCCGTTCTTTATGTACTCATCATTAATCTGACGACCCGCGTCAGCGGCGAAACTTCCGCAGTAAGGTCACTGAAAATCGCTGAACTCAATAATTGTGACAGGGGCATCGGGATCGCCTTTAAAATGACGGGTCTTTGATACGACTTTGTCCATTAAAGATTCGCGATCGCTGGAAGATACGATAGGTTCGGAGGATGGATTGGTCTCCGGTTGTCCATCAACCTGTGCCGGAGGTTCTGCAGGATTGCCTGATAAAAAGGGACGACCATAATAACCCGCGGACAGGCCAATTACCAGCATCAGCAGACCAACAATAGGAGTTGCCCATGATTGAATGTTGATTACAAGCGCTGACTTTTCTGTTGGTATGATACCGTTATTTAGGTTCGATTGATTAGCTGTTTTTTGCTTTACTTTTTCATTTGATTTCATTTGATAACCACCTGCACTAGTGTACAAAAGTTGTTCAATATTTTCGTCTGATTATTCCAAGAAAATACTCCTGGAGAAACAGAATAATTGATAAAATCCGATTGACAATTATCAAATCAAGCAAGCTGGTGCCTTCTCATCAATTGGGCATTGATCGCAACAATCACTGTGCTTAATGACATCAGGACAGCGCCGACAGTCGGTGAGAGCAGAATACCGATAGGCGCCAAAATCCCGGCTGCGAGCGGCAGCGCCACTATGTTATAACCAGTAGCCCAGACTAGGTTCTCGATCATTTTGCGGTAGCTGGCACGGCTCAGCGAAAAGATCTTGACTACGTCCAAGGGGTTGCTCTAGATCAGGATAATACCAGCCGACTCGATGGCAACATCCGTTCCGCTTCCGATAGCGATACCTACATCAGCCCGGGTCAAGGCGGGCGCGTCGTTCACCCCATCTCCCACCATGGCAAACAGTTTTCCCTGCTGCTGAAGTTCGAACACTTTTTGGTCTTTGTTTTCAGGAAGCACTTCTGAAAAATACGTCTCAGTGCCTAATTCATCCGCCACAGATTTTGCCACGGCCTGGCTATCGCCGGTCAGCATGGCAACACCGATGCCCATATTGCGCAGTTGTTTGATCGCTTCTTTGCTCTCCTTACGGATGACATCTGACATGGCAAATGTTGCCAGCAACTGCCTGCCGTTTGAATCCTCCCTTATCAAGTTGACCACACTCTGACCTTTCACACTAGCTTTCTCTTCGAATTCGGCTATTTCCGCGGGCAGTCCTTGTTCAAGCATTTCCAGCATGCGCGGCCCTCCCATGTATAAAGTATGTCCGTCGATAGCAGAGCGCACACCGCGACCTTTGACGGCTTCAAAATGATCCATTTTGGGTAGTTTCAAATCCCGCTCCTTGGCCAATTGACGGATACCACGAGCGATGGTGTGTTCTGAATCACCCTCGACTGCTGCTGCCAGAGCCAGAACATCATCTTCATCATAACCATCCGTCGTTAGGATATCCACCACGCCAAATTCACCTTTTGTGAGCGTACCGGTTTTGTCAAAAACGACCATATTTATTTCGCGAGCCGTTTCCAGAGCCAGGCGGTCACGCACAAGAATGCCGTTATTTGCTCCCATCGCCGTCGTGATCGAGACCACAAGCGGCACTGCCAGGCCTAAGGCATGCGGGCAGGCGATCACCAGAACAGTTGCGATCCTGGCGATCACTTCGGAGTTAAAACCAATAGAAATCGTCCAGGCAATCGCCGTTATAGCCGCCACGCCGAGGGCGATATAGAACAACCATCCGGCTGCTTTATCGGCGAGAATCTGCGTATTTGACTTGCTCTGCTGAGCCTGCTCCACCAGGCGCAAGATACCTGCCAGGGCGGTCTCATTGCCAGTGGCTGTGACTTTCACTCGTAAACTGCCGTCGCCATTGATCGTGCCGTCAATTACAGCATCCCCGGTCCCTTTCTCGACCGGTTTCGACTCGCCGGTGATCATAGCCTCATTGACATCCGATACGCCCTCTACCACCTCGCCGTCAGCCGAAACGCTGGCGCCCGGTCGAATCAGCAGCAAGTCGCCATTCTTCAGCGTGTAAACAGGCACCTGCTCTGTTTCGCCATCCGCCCGGATTCGCTCTGCCGTATCTGGCATCAGCTTGGCAAGTTCGTCTAAGGCGACTGAAGCCTGGCGCACGCTGCGCATTTCGATCCAGTGACCGAGGAGCATGACGTCAATGAGCGTGACTAACTCCCAGAAAAAAGTGATCTCAGTCGGCAAGAATAACGCTGCCAGGCTGTAAGCAAAAGCCACGCTGATCGCCAGAGATATCAAAGTCATCATCCCAGGTTGGCGGTTCTTAATTTCTGGCACAGCCATCTGTAAGAATGGCACACCCCCATACAGGAAAACAATCACTGCAAATACCGGTGTGATCCACAGGCTGCCAGGGAAATATGGCAGGCTGTAACCTAAAAATCCCTGTACAGAAGGGCTGAAAATTAGCACCGGAATAGATAGGAACAGCGAGACCCAGAATTTCCGTCGGAACATCGCCTCATGACCGGAATGGTCTACATGAGCTTTATGGCCACTATCGCCATGCCGCATGGAAGAATGTTCGCCGTGAGCGGTATGTTCCATGTCTGCCTGTTGTGCCTGCCCATGGTTGTGTTCATGTCTCTCCATTGATTTTGTCATCTGCCTATCCATGATTCAAACGCCCTTTTTTCTTATCAGCTTAAAACCCATTACTTAATACGCCGCATTTATTTGATACTTGTATTAACAATTAATTTTTAATCTCGTTATTCCAGATCTGTAAGTGCATAATGGCGTACTGGTGATAAGCATTTTTGCTTATAAATTACCGGCCCAGTTCTTCCAACAATTCCAGGGAAGTATCGTCAATTCGTTTGATGGGGTGGTCTCCCGCATCCTTCGAGGAAGAACCAACTGTACAATCGCCAGATCAATTTAAATTTCAAGGCTGCGCTTGGGGGCAGGATCAAACTAACCAGTTTCTTTCTCAATCCATGAATTCGCCAGGGAAATTACAACCCCATTTCTTTTAGAACCGCGAGCGAAAATCTACCCCGTTTACCAATAACTGTTATGAAAGAGACATTTTGGACGAAAAACCGGATAATAATTTTTGCCTCGTTAATTTTAAAATTCAATCCCTCCAGATCAGTATTCTGGAGGGGATGCTTTCTTCTCTTGAGAAGTGCAACGAATTTGTATTAATTGATGTCCTCTCTCATCATTTTATATTGATCACGGGTGATTTCACCTCGGGCATAGCGCCGTTCAAGTATCTCCCCGGCATCTTCCCTTTGCCCGAATTGAGGATGCTGCGGTTGGGAATTACTATTGAACAGTGTCTTTACCAACCATACTGCCAATAAAATCAACACTCCCCAAAAAAGGATCATAAAGAACAATCCCACAAAGCTGAATCCCATACCAACACCTGCCATCATACAACACACTCCTTTCGGACTAATAAACTTTTCTTAGTTCATTTATTTGATAAAAACCTTCAACTAATATCAGACAAAATTTGCTGATACTGTTCCCGGGTAATTTCTCCGTTAGCATGCCGCCAATAGAACTACCCTTCATTATTAATTACTCCTTGCTAAAACAAGATTCTTGTTCGATGCACCCGGCTCTGGGTGTTCTATTTGATATTTCAATATTACAGTGTGATATACAAGATTTCATAAAGCGAGATTAAAGATTGTTTAAAGAACTAATTCTGCTTTAAGTTGTAATCCTTTTATTCATCCAGACACAAATATCTACCTGTTAAATTAGTAGGCAACCGGCAAAGTAAAAGTAAAAGTGCTGCCGAGTTTAATCCCTCGGCTTTATGCCCAGATACGACCATCGTGAGCCTCAACCAAATATTTGCTTATGGTCAGACCTATACCGCTACCGCCCCCAACGCGTGATCGTGATTTATCCACCCGGTAAAAGCGAGCAAATAAAGAAGGTAAATGTTCTGAGGAGATACCAATACCAGAATCTTTTATTGAAAAAAATACTTCTCCTTCCTTATGAAAAGATTTAATGGACACATTCCCTCTCGTGGGAGTGTATTGAAGCGCATTGCCGACAACATTCGTTAATACCTGCCCAATTCGTACATCATCCGCGATCACATAAGGCAAGTTCGGTGCTAAATCGATATCGAGGGCGACACCTTTTTCATCAAATTGGCGGCCCAACTGGTCCACTACGGTATCCACTAAACTGTAAGGTGAAATAGGTTTTGGATTAAAATTGTATTCTCCAGCTTCTACTCGACTGAGTTCCTGAAGATCATCAACCAAATGCTGTAAACGATCAGCTTCTCGATAAACTGATTGATATGTATTATCAGAGGGAACAACTTTTCCATCAATCAATCCTTCCATGTACCCCTTTATCGTGGTTAATGGGGTTCGGAGTTCATGAGTGACATCGCCAATGAGTTGGCGGCGCATGTTCTCGGTTTTTTCCAATTTGTCAGCCATTTGATTGAAACTAAGGGCAAGTTGGTTCAATTCATCTATATCTCCCTTGCTCACATCTCCCGAAATTTGAACCCTTTCATCGTAACGACCTTCCGCTATTCGCTGACTGAAAGTTTTCATCTTATGCACAGGTGCTACAACCTGGCGGCTGATAAAAACGCTGACAAAAATTGCCACTGACACTGCTGACAGGGCGGCGATAGCCAGTGCTTCAGTGACCGCAGAGCGAAAATTGGAAAACAAGTCTAAACCGAAATCATTTCTATCCATCATGGGCATCATCATTTCATTCATTGCCATCATGTGACGGTCAAATGCGGTTGGTACGGCAAACTCGGCGGTCGTGGCTAAAACAACAGCACCTACAATTATTACGACAAGGTAGGAAAGAAATAATTTTAAAACCAGATGACGGCGAATATAATTGAACATCACAGGACCGCATCCTGGAAGCGGTAACCTACTCCCCGTACGGTGGAAATATAATCTTCATCCCCCAATTTTTGTCGAATGTGGCCTAAATGTACATCTACGACTCGCACTTCTCCATAATAATCATGCCCCCATACTTTTTCCAACAATTGTTCCCGACTGAGCACCATTCCACGGTGTTCTGCTAAAGTACTCAACAAATCAAACTCCGTGGTAGCAAGGTCAACTGATTTTTCGTCAACCCAGATCTGGCGGCTGCGATTATCAATTCGAATATGTTTAAAAACCATTACTTCTTTTTTGGATTCAATCCCAATGCTGAGGCGCCGCAAAGCAGCTTTTATTCGAGCAGCTAACTCCCGCGGGCTGAAAGGTTTTGTGATGTAGTCATCAGCTCCCACGGAAAGACCAAGAATTTTATCGATCTCCTCTGTCTTCGCAGTCAACATAATTACATAAACATCGGATTCGCGGCGGATCTTATTTAATAATTCGATGCCATCCATACCTGGCAGCATGATATCCAAGACAACCAGGTCGGGCTTATGAGCACGAAACGTCTTTAACCCAGAAATTCCATCCGAAGCAGAATAAACCTCAAAACCTTCGGGGCGAAGATATGCCGTGATTAAATTGAGAATGCTTTGTTCATCGTCAATAACTAGGATTTTTGCTTTATTCACTTCTCTCTCCATGTAAAAAACAAATCTCACGATTACTGGTAATTCGCAATAATTTCCATTAATAATATCAGTTGTCTACAAGCCGAAGGAGAGAGAGCAGCAATGCTCTCTCTCCTGGAAATTCATGGCATCAATAAACTTTCACCCATTAATGAGTTTCACTCATTTCGATAAATTCACCGTGCCAGGAATGCAGAAAAACCTGTCCAGTATAACCATTGACACTCAGCATACCTTCAACTTCACCATCACGTAATACATGTAATGTGTAATATCCATAGAATGGATCAGCGCGGTCATCTGCTTCAGCCCCCGAGAGATATTTATCGAGGTATTTCTGGGCATACTGCACTGCTTGATCCGGAGACACATTCATATTGGGAATTTCTCCCGCTTCAAGTTCAGTACCAGATTGACCGTAACCACCCATCATACCGTAGCCACCCATCATTCCGCCATATCCACGTCCCATCATTCCGAAACCATCCATCATAGAGTTTCCATCATAGCCGGCCATCATGCCACATTTGAGGTTCCACATCATATTCGGGCCAAATTCCGGATAGATGTTCAAAGTGAGAGGATCAACCAGCACTTCCATAGCTCCAATACCAGTATCTTCCTCTATGACCTGGGCGTAAGCATGATGGTCGAAGATCATCACCTCACCTACTTCTAAATCTTCCTTCCCCAGGTTCAAAATATAATCCTCAACAGATTCTCGTGCCTCAGATAATGAGAGCGGATCAACGTCTGCGATCAACCCTTTTCCAAAACCTCCCATCATTCCGTAGCCACCCATCATCCCATTGCGCCAGGCACCTATATTACTTTCATCAGATTGGCAAGGAAATTTATACGGAACATTCGGATCGGGATCTTCAGAAATATTTGGACTGAGGTTTATGCCTGCATATCCATTCGGGTTTCGCGACGGCATCCATCCATTGCTTCCCATCATACCCGCCGGGTAAGAATCAAAGGCACCAGAACCTGCTTTACCAATGTTCACGCCAGACCAAAACAAAGCAATTCCGGCAGCACCTATCAGTACCACAGCTAACGATATTCTTGTAATTTTATTCATGATCTTATCTCCAAAAATTATGATTTGTATTTTTATCGTGCATGTTGAGATCAGTTTACACACAAATTTTGAAGAATTGTTGATTGAGATTAAAGATTTGGTAAAGATATTTATTGTATTTCCTTCAATCATTTCACGTTATAAAAAAGCACCGTAATTCCAAACGGTGCTAAACAGGGTGGGATATTGGGATATCCTTTAATGTATTTATTCACCTTCCATATATAAACCGGCTTCCTTCCAGGCATTAAAACCACCATCAAGGTGATAGATGTTTGTGTAACCTAAATCAACAAGGGTTCTGGCAGCGATGTCACTCATCCGGCCACTGCGGCAATAAAGCACAATCTTTGCATCCTTGTCCGCGGGTAAATGTCCAATATCCGGCTGAATATCATCTGAAGGTGTCGGCAAATTAATTATGTTATCAGCTATCTCATCGAAAGGGATAAAAATATCCGTGCCCGGGATATCCCCTTCAAAAGGAATGTGTACATTAACAAATAGAAAGTCCTTGTTTTCCACCATCCCCTGCAGCTCATCCACATTAAGATTGGTGTATGCACCACCGGGTACGGAAACCTTGCTGCCTGTTGAATCGTAAGATAGTTCAGTAGAAGATGAAACATTACATGCAGAAAGAAGAAAAGCACTTATCAGTAATAAGGGAAATATTATTTTTCTCATTGTCGCGAATCCCAATAACTATAGGCATGGGTTAATGATCTGAAGTATTTATCTGCCGCCAACACGTCTGCCATGCATATTCCTAAACAGTATTGGGTGGAATTTTTACATGCAACATCCCATCCAGGAGGCGCAAAATTGCTAATCTTTGATCGCGCTTAAATGCTTATATTCAAATGTGAGTTTTATAAAATGAAAATTCAGGGTTTGTTGAGAGCCGCTCGGATTTGCATGTCAAGAATCTCCGACGGCAATTCCCCCAAACCTTTCCAATCCAATTCCCCGGATGGTTTTAATATCACGTAGGCTGGATGTCCCCGAAGGGAATAAGAACGGAAAGCTTCCAGTCCTGCCCCGCCGCTAGATTCAATCCGTCGAACCTCGATCTCTTCGACATATTTTTCTTCCAACCCGTCAACGACGGGTCCCATTTTTGCTCAAGGTCCTCAACCATCGGTATAGAAAAATAGAAAAGTAAGACGGTCCTGCGCCGGTGTTATGAGGGCTGTTGGGGTACCACTGCCGCATGCGCTCACAAACATCACAATTGAACCAAAAAATAAAAATTGAATCCAATTTTTCACAACAAAACACCCCAATGTAATTGTCAATTCTTAAAAGATGAATAATTATAGGCGATAATTTCGAAGCAGCCTAAGCCATTCAACCTAAATCCATATAGGCAGTTTCGCGTATTTAATTCAGTTATAAATTAATTGAATAAGTTCAAAATTTACTATTAACATAAACAATGCTGGTTTGTACATAAACCACCAAATGAGTGAAGAGATACGAGAATATCATGAGTCGCCTTTCCCTCTTCATGTCTGGTGCAATTCTGGTGCAACCTGGTGCAACCAGGTTAACAAGACATGGAACCTTCGGATGGACTTAATGGACAATTTGATCCCCCATATATGGGATTAGATGTGCGTTGTACCCCCATATATAGCCGATGGACACAATGGACAAATCCAAATCGTCAATCGCACTGAGGAAGCTTTGGGTTCGAGTCCCACCAGGTCCATCTTTTTGCCCCCCACATCTAGGGTGTTCTTATCTATTTGCCGAGATGGCTGGGTGTATATGTTTTTGGAAAATAACTGTTGATGGTAATCAAGTGCAATCTGGTGTAACCAGGTGCAATCATCAAATTCTATTTATGACTGAAATCTATCGTTTATTTTCCCCCTTTTTGTATTTTCTTGGCTCAGGTGTGCTACGCTTCAGCAATCTAGTTGATTTTGCCATAATACCATCGCGATATTTTATTTATTCCTACCAGCAATAACTTGAATTAATCATCAATTATGAGATCTTTGATAATGTCATATTTCTTTAAATCTTTCAGAAAGGTTTCATACCCCCAAGGTCTAACAGGTTGGCCGAACTTCCAGCATCTTTTTGCCACATCCAGCGTATATGTGGATAAACTTCCTTGATGAGCAAAGGGAGATGAACACGCCATTTTTTCAACTACTTCTTTAGCTGTTTTGCCTTCGTAGGTCTCCCCGTCATACCAAATTATTTTCATTATCATATTCTCCGAATTTGAGAGAATTGAAACTGATTTTGTTATCGATAAAAGTATGCTGAATTATCATATTTATCGGATAAAAGGCTTATGGTTTTCCCCTGACTTAAAAACACTTCAGCCTTCAGGATTTTAATATTGATTTGTTTAATTGAAAATTGTATCCCTGCCAATCTACCTGCCTTCTTTTCGTTCTAATCCTAACCGTTCTATTGGATCAGTAATTTGAGGCGGTCCAGTCTTTTGGTTTGAATTGAGTCATGGCGTTACCGTCAATAATTTAAAGCATATTGTTTCTACAAAAGAAATAATTCAAAGCGATTTCCCTAATATAAAAAAGATATTTTACTGGCAGGCTTTCTGCATCTTCTTCCTTATCTCAAATATATGCAAATTTTTTTCCGAAGATTTCACGGAATTCATTGCTATACTTCACAGCACTTCAAGGAGAATTCAATTAAATGTTTAGAATGAGAAAGCGCAGACGAAGGCAAAGGGACAAACCTGTTGAAGAAATTCTCAATCCAGCAGTTGGGCCTCCATATACATGTGGAGCGAAATACTGGCTTTATAGTATGAATAAAGAATTTAAGGAATACCTGGCACGAGAAAAAATCAAAAATATGAAAAAGGACGATAAGCGACAACTTTATTACAAAGGGTTACGAATTCTTGAATATAAAAGAGAGCCAATTGGGATGGGATTTATAATTACATTGGAGAATGATGAGATTAAGAGAATTTCGTTTAAAGCATTTTTGGAGAATGTAGAGGATAAATCGAAATTGGATAGAAAAATATGAGGTTTTTGGAAGGCGGAGATTGGACTAAAAAACTTGTATCACTGGATCCGGATGGAGGAATTCAACCCCGCACGAATACGTATCAGGATTATTTCAACCATGTGTATGAACCCCTTGTAGGTGATTTGTTCAAGAATATACATAGAAAATCCAAATATATAAAAAGGGCTATAAATAACCTTTATTACAAAGGCATCCGAGTTGTTGATTACGAAAGAGTTCCACTTGGGTTCGATTTTATTATCCGGCTCGAAACGGGTGAACAAGTTCAACTCATCGTAATAGAATTTATACGATTTGTAGAATTGAAAAATGATTTATCACCTTTAGATCGTAGGTATATTTCTGAGAATTATTAGAAATGTGCCAGCATAAATAACAGCTTAAAAATAAGAGCTTGATTCGTAATGAGGAAATTATTTCGAAGATATCAGAAAAGAGCGCCTGAAAACAAGAAAAGAATTCCGATTAAAGTTGATGTCACAGAAAAACAGGCTGAAGAATTTCTTAAGGCGATCAACGCAACATGGAAAGAACTCAATGAATACCAATTAGGATTTATGTATTAGTATTCGAATGAGCTTGAATCTTTAGTAATTGCCTTTGATTCCTGTCAGCGCCAGTTATTCGGCTATATCCACAATTTAGGGACACCTTCCTTCTGTTACAGAATTCATTCCAGAGTGGAGATTTTAGATTTGATATGTAATCGAAGGACACCTACCTTCAACAGAGATTAAAATATTATTGGCTGAACAACCCGATTTTACCGGTTTGGCAGTACCAGGAATGCCACCCGGCTCACCCGGGATGGAAACAGAGAGCGGGGAAGAGCAGCCATATGATGTTTTTGAGTTCGGGGATAACGGTTTTAAGGAAATCTATGCAAGTTACTCAAAATAAGTAATTGAAAATCCAGCTTGAATATTTAAAAACAGTTAATTAACTGGCTCCCGGCGCGGTTGTTCTTTGCGGTTTTTTTAGAGTTTGTATCGTCAGCTATTTTTATTCTGGCAAAAATTCTTTACAGAATCTTTAATATTCCTTCAAGATAATATCAAAATTATGCGATATCTTTCTAATTACTGACCAAGTCCCACGATAAAAATTGTGGAGCCAAATTTTCAAGGAGATTTGAAATGAATAAAAGTTATTTCGGTATTGCTTTACTTGTGGTCGCCGTATTTACATTAGGGTTCGCTGGATATGTAAGCGCACAATCCCAGTGGCCTCCTGATCCTGACGTTCCTGCAGGCGGCGGCTGGGGCATGATGGGGGGAAGATTCGGCTGGATGGGAAATTTTGACCAGCAGGGACCGATGCATGAAGCGATGGTTTCTGCACTTGCAGAAGCGCTTGATATCGACCCGGAAGAAATCGAGCAACGGCAAGCCGCCGGTGAGCACATCTGGGAAATTGCTTCTGAGGAGGGTTTAAGCGATGAAGAGATCCGGGAATTAATGGAAAGTGTCCATGATTCTGTTCTGGAGGAAGCGGTCGCGAACGGTTGGTTAACTGCCGACCAGGCTGAATGGATGCAAGGTCACATGAATTGGATGTGGTCCGGCGATGGCGATTTTTATAACAATGGCGGCCATTGCGGTGGAATGGGTAGATATTACAACAGCAATGGATGGTAAGGTCCATTGAAATAGACCCGGGTACTCTCAGTCTTTACAGGCTTCTGAATTGCATAATGGTTCAGAAGCCTTTCATTTGATAGAATTCTCAATCAATAGCAATATAAAGTTATAAGGATGTTCAGGGATTAAATGGCAGACCAGAAAATTCCCCAAAAAAAGATACTGATCATCGATGATGAGCAGAGCATATTAAACCTGATAACAGCATACCTCCGAAACGAAGGGTACGAATACCTTACCGCAATGGATGGCCCCTCGGGGCTCAGGGTTGCCAGGGCATATAATCCGGATTTAATCGTCCTGGATATCATGCTTCCGGGTATGGATGGAATTGAATTGCTTTCACAGTTGCGCCGCGAATCAGATGTCTATGTCATTTTATTGACGGCAAAAACGGAAGAAATCGATAAGCTTTTGGGGCTTTCGGTGGGCGCAGATGATTACCTGACCAAACCTTTTAGCCCAAGGGAGTTGATGGCTCGCATCAAGGCTGCTTTTCGCCGCCTGCAGAGCACACCCCAGCACCCGGATAGAAAAGTATATACCACCCAACACCTGCGTATTGATACATCCAGCCGCCAGGTTTGGTTGGATGAGAAACTCGTTCAACTCACCAGCACTGAATTTGACCTGCTTGCAGCGCTGGTCGAGCATAAAGGTATGGTGCTCAGCCGGGAGCAACTGCTTGAAAAGATCTGGGGGCATGATTATTTTGGGGATGTGCGGGTTGTTGATGTCCATCTTGGCCATGTCCGGAGGAAATTGGGAGAGTTTCACGGAATTGCAACTGTGCGGGGCATAGGATTCCGATTTGAGAATGCGGGAGGCTGAATGTGCTGAGTAAATATCGGCAACGGTTTGGATTGAAATTATTCACAACCTATCTGGCCGTCATCTTTTTTGGAATAATCATCCTGGCTGCCTCGTCAAAGCTGGTCATCCCGCTAGCTTTTGAAAACCATATGTCCCATATGATGGAAGAATCGATGATGGGGTTGATGGGGGGCCACATGGGTGCAGACCTCTATGAAAGCTTCAGCCACGCATTCAATGAAGCACTCACAAGGGCAGCCATCGGGGCGATTTTTGCTGCTATTGGGATGAGCGTTTTGGTTACCCGCAGGGTTATTGCCCCGATTAGAGAGATGAAGTATGCAAGCCGGGAAATTGCTGACGGGCAGTACGAACAGCGGGTGAAAGTAAAATCTCTCCCTGGGGATGAGGATGAACTGGACCAGCTGGCGATAAGCTTCAATCAAATGGCGGAAAAATTGGCGCAAACAGAAAACATGCGGCGAAAATTAATCGGGGATATCACCCATGAATTGCGCACTCCCCTGACAGCCATCCAGGGTTCTTTGGAAGGACTGATGGATGGGGTGCTTTCCCCTACCGACGAGACTTTCCAATTGATTCACCATGAAGCTGACCGGCTGAAACGTCTTGTTGATGACCTTCAAGAACTCAGCCGCGTGGAAGCGCACGAATTTCAACTGGACCTGCAGCCAGTGTCGCCTTCGGAGCTGGTTACATCGATAATCAGAAGACTCAGCCTGCAATTTAAAGAAAAAGGAGTATTACTTGAAACGGATCTATCTCCAGATGTTCCTGATATCGTCATCGATGAGGTTCGGATTGAACAGGTTCTGTTGAATCTGGTTGGTAATGCATTGCAATATACCCCGGAAGGCGGCAAGGTCTGTATTTCAACGCGCTATCAGGACGGAGAAGTCACTTTTATGGTTTCAGATACCGGCATCGGAATTCCATCAGAGCATCTGCCATTAGTCTTTACCCGTTTTTACCGCGTGGATAAATCAAGGTCCAGAATCGGGGGCGGCAGCGGGATTGGCCTTACGATAGCCAAGCATTTGGTGGAGGCGCATGGCGGCCGGATTACAGCTGCAAGCGCTGGAGAGAACCTGGGAAGTGAATTTTCATTCAGCATCCCGGTTTGAACGTTATGAATTTCCCCAATTTAAAGTGTTAATAAATGCTCATATTATGAGTAAAAAATTACTGGAAATTTGCCTCCTTCCAATACTCCGGATTGTTTCAATCCCAAGGAATTAAAATATAATTTATTTTGAGCCTCCAGAATATTTAATCCCAGTTGCCCCATGAAATAAATCTTGTATCTCTGTTCGCAGGCAAGTTGTTGGTAGGATTTCATAAGCGCTGCTTCGATTTTTCGATGGGGATTGGCGACGCTTTATCCTACCGCAGCTTGCCTTCTTCATCGATAATTGTTGTTGCACTTACGGGTTGAATCTAAATATCAAATCTCAGCGGTTTTTTCCCAAAACCAACCAGAGAGCTGAAATATTTCCTTTACCAGCAGCAGGAAGGATTGACAGATCGAAAAAAAGGACTATAATTATCAAAATAGTCTGGTAAATTTTACAATCCATTCCTCCTCGTTCAGATAAGTGTTTAATCACATCGCAGACCGGAGAATACCGCAGTAAACCTAAACCCAGCCAGGCTGAGGAGGAGTTCCTTTTGGCAGTAAAAGAAACCCGAATCCAAGCAGCCGGCGCCTCATCTCCTGCGGGGGGATTGGCGCTCCCGGACCGAACTACCCTGATCGCGTTTGCGCTGATGGTGCTGTTCGCCGGGGCAGCCGCGGTTGCGGTCCGGATCACTTTTAACGAGCTGCCGCCGTTCTGGAGTGGGGGAGCCCGCTTCGGGGCCGCGGCGCTGATTTTCTGGGCCCTGATGTTAATCCGCAAAGTGCCTTTGCCGCGCGGCAGGGCCCTGGCAGGCGCGGCTTTATTCGGTTTCCTGGGGGTGGGAGCCGCCTTTATATTCTCGATGTGGGGCCTGGTGGAAACGCCGGCCGGGCTGTTCACGGTGATCGGCGCGCTGGTGCCGCTGCTGACGATCATCTTCGCTTTCCTGCACAAACTGGAAAAGCTGCGCTGGCAGGCCCTGACCGGCGCACTGCTGGCGGTTGCCGGGATCGGGTTTGCCGTGAACGGCTACAGGGGCTCGGCTGTCTCGCTCCCGCATATCATTGCCATCCTGGTCGGGACCGCCTGTATGGCTGAATCGGCGGTGATCGCCAAGCTGACCCCGCGCAGCCACCCGGTAGCCACCAACGCCGTTGGGATGACGGTCGGGGCAGCCATGCTGCTGGGCGCTTCCCTCATCGCGGGAGAGCAGTGGGTTCTCCCCAGCCAGCCAGCTACCTGGGCTGCTTACCTCTACCTGGTGGTGTTTGTCTCGGTGGGTGTCTTTATGCTTTACCTGTGGGTGCTTGGGCGCTGGACGGCTTCCGGGACTTCTTTCGCCTTTGTATTGATGCCGCTGGTGACCATCAGCCTGGCCTCAATAATCTCCAACGAGCCGATAACCCTGAGCCTGGTTGCCGGCGCGGCGCTGGTGATCGCGGGGGTGCTGTTCGGCGCGATTGTAAAGCCTAAAGAGCGCGAGACGGAAGATTCTTTCGAATGCAGACCCTGTTAAATATTTACCAGCGCTTTTTAAGCACTGAGTGAAATATCTATAAGATATATTATTAAAAAAAGGAGAAAATTTTATGTCAACCGAACAGAACAAATCGATGTTCCGCCAGATGGTGGATGAAGTCTTCAATCAGGGAAATTTTAGCGTGGTTGATGAGATGATGGCAGATGACTTCGTTGAACACGAAGAACTCCCGCCCGGGATTCCAAAAGGACGCGAGGGACTCAAAGTTCTGATGGCCCAGTTCAGGGAAGCATTCCCGGATTTTAAAGCAGTTGTTGAGGATCTGGTGGCTGAAGGGGATCGGGTGGTATCGCGCATGGTCTGGGCGGGCACTCAGAAGGGCGAATTTATGGGCATTCCGCCCGCTGGCAAGAGCTTTTCCATTGAAGTGATCGACATCGTCCGGATTGAAGGGGGCAAAATTGTGGAGCACTGGGGAATTATGGATAACATGGCCATGATGCAGCAGTTAGGCGCTTTCCCTGAGCAGCCCTGAAATAGCGGCTTTCCCTTTCACCCGCTGAGCTGTTTTCCGGTTTTTCTATAAGTGCGGCGACGCTGGTTGTAACCGGTCCGTCAGTGGCGGGCATCGCCGCCCGGGCGGTGGAACGGATACCCCGAGTGGCGCGAACGAATATATCGAACAATCCAGCCTGAAACCGGGTGTTTTTACCGTTGAAGGTTTCCGGAGAGTATTGTGCCGGCTGACCTGGCTGGCAGATCCCCGCGGGGGAACTGGAGGCTGCTGGACTAGTCGCTGCTTTTGCCGGGTTAATCAAAATTTATGTTTAGGTGAGGACACCTTATGAGTGAATACCGAACTGCAGTATTATTTCTCCTTATTTTTATCGTGTTTACGGCAGCATCCTGCAGCGCTCCCGAGAAGATTGTGGAGAGTGAGGAACCCGACCCTGGATTTCAGACGGCAAGCCCAACAACACAGGCTACAATTGTGCCGCCTGAGGGTGCAGAACCGCTTCCTTCACCCACAAGCATACCTGCAGGTCCAGATTCCAGCACTTATGTATTTGATGAACTGGGGATTTCGCTGGATGTACTTGCCGGCCTGAATGTAGAGAAAGCCCCTATCGTCAACCCGGACGATAACAGCAAGCTGGATGCTTACACTTTTTATATTCAAAAGAACGCTGATCAGGTGAGCCCGGGCTCAGATTATTTTCAAGTGTACGGCCTGCTTCAATTTGATTTACCGCCGCTTTCCTGGGAGGAGTTCTCCGCCATCCAGGATAACCCGGACGTTTACGCATATGTCAAACCGATTGAAATCAACGGGTTGAGAGGCTTTGAAACCCAGCTGGCAGGGGAGAGAAACAACTTTGTGTATCTATTTTATATGGATGGTCAAACCCTCAGAATTGCGGTTTCAAGCCCCACAATGGAGAACAAAGCCCTGGCGGAAAAAATTCTCAACACAATTCAATTGATCCCTTAAGCACTGTTTTTCTAAGTTACTTTTATGATCAGGTTACCCTGTTTCTCTCCGCTTTCGACGTAGCGGTGAGCTTCGGCGGTCTGCTCCAGGGGATAGGTCCGGTCGATGACAGTGCGGATGCCCCCCGCCTCGGCTAATTCACGCAGGTAATTTAAGTCCTCCGATTTCTGCTGGGCTGTCCCTGAGACGACCTTTTTCTTGCTCGTCTGCGATACCCATGCGCCGCGCAGCATATACGAGACCCTGGGATTTGCCATCAAGTAATACCCGTTTTCCTCCAGCGACCGGATGCACCCGGAGAAGGGGCTTTTTCCAATCACGTCGAAAATCACACTATATTTACTCCCGCCTGTGGTGAAATCCTCTTTACGGTAATCGATTGTATGGTCCGCCCCGATTGAGCGCAGCATGTCCAGCTTACCGGCGCTGTCGACAGCGGTCACCTCCGCCCCGAAGTGTTTGGCGAGCTGGACTCCGAACGTGCCGATGCTGCCGCCGGCGCCGTTGATCAGCACTGTCTGTCCCGGCTGGATACCCGCCTGGCGCAGAAAATGGAGCGATTCCAGGCCTCCGAAGGGGACCGCGGCTGCTTCCTCAAAAGTCATATTGGCTGGCATTTTCGCCAGGGCGATATCTTCAGCTCCCTCCGGCAGGCAGATGTATTCGGCATATCCGCCCAGGTTGAACCCGGTGGTGGCGAAGACCCGCTCGCCGGGTTTAAAGGATTTCACGCCTTCGCCAACCGCCTCAATTTCGCCGGCCAGTTCCTGCCCCAGGATGGTGATCCTCTTCGGCGCCCTCAGGCCGTTGTACACCCGCATGGGGGTTGAGAAGAACAGCGGCAGTTCAAGCCGGCGCATCTCGCAGTCCCCGGCGGTGACCGTGGTCGCGTGTATCTTTACCAGGACTTCATTCTCTTTGGGAGCGGGTTTCTGCACCTCCCTGAACTGAAGCCCTTCCGGCGGCCCGTATTCCATCCATACTACTGCTTTCATAAGCTCGTTTTCCTTAATTAAGAATTTCTATTCTTGGCTTTGTTGAATGGTTATTACTACATTACCCACCTTGTGCCCTTTTGCGACATAATGGTACGCTTCAGATGCCTGCTCCAATGGATAGGTCCTGTCGATGACCGATCGAAGCGAGCCCCCCTCTATCAGCTCTCTGAGAAAATGCAGGTTCTCGGTTTTTTCGCTGTCCGGTCGTACACCAGCAAAACCGGCCGCCGCCTTTTTCCCCCTTGTAAGCGAATTCCATGCCATCTGCAGCAGAATAGCAGCTGTGGGGTATGTGGTGAGATAAATTCCATCCGGCGTCAGTGCGTTTTTACAGCGGGAAAAAGAGCTTTTATTTACTGTGTCGAATATGATGTCGTAGGTCTCCCCGCTTTTCGTAAAGTCCTCAGCAGTGTAATCAAAGACTGCATCCGCTCCCAGGGATTTTACCAATTCCAGGTTTTTTGTGCTGCACACCCCGCTGACCTGCGCACCGAAATGCCTGGCGAGTTGAACGGCGAAGGTGCCGATCGAACCGGATGCACCGTTGATCAGCACTTTCGAACCACTCTGGATATTCCCCATGTCTCTCAAAAAATATAGGGCAGTATGCGCTCCGTCAACAGCCGCTGCAGCCTGTTCGAAGGTCATGCTGGGAGGTTTTAGCACTACCGGGGTGTTTTCGGGCAGGCATATATATTCGCAGAGAGTCCCGTATGAGGTCGATGCAAATACCTTGTCGCCAGCTCTCAGCCGGGATACTCCCGCCCCTGCCGCTTCAATTTCTCCGGCGAGCTCAACCCCCAGGATAGGATGGTTGGGCTTTGTAATACCGGTGAAAAGTCGTGAAATTACAGGCTTTCCTCTCAGCGCTGCAATACCGGCTGTGGTTACAGTGGTCGCATATATCCTGATTAGCACTTCATCCTCTTTCGGTTTAGGTTTGGGGAGCTCCTTAAGCTGAAGCACCTCCGGGGGTCCATATTCTGTGTAAATAATTGCTCTCATGCTTCCTCTCTCCTCTGTATAAGCCGTTTTGGGTTTAATAATTTTTTCCAGGCAGTTCAGGAACCAGTTTCATACGGATTAAAACCTTTAAGGATTAACCATACCGCGAATACCATCTCCTGCACCGCTATCGGGAGTGCTAACATAGTTGTGATACTGGAAGAGGGTTTTAATCCGAACAAGCTTAATATACCGGTAATCAAAATCAATCCGGCTCCGAAAAAGCCCCAGGCTGAAAGCCAGCGCGGAACCAGTTTTGAAATATAAAGCAGGTAATTGAGAGCCAGCCCTCCCAATCCCAGGAAGATTAAAGTCCCGAATACAATGCTCCATTCGCGCAGCGCAAGAGCCAAAACACCTGCAGGCTGGAAATTGGCAGCATCCTGAGAGCCTGCCGCGTATTCCTGGCCCAGCGTTAAAAGCGAAAGCAAGCCGATTGAGCCGAGGATAATAAAAATCCCTTCAACCAGCCTGATTACTGCATATCCAAGCGCCAGGCTTTCAATTACATTTTTAAGAACAGGGTACATCAAAACGCCTATTGCCATCACTGAAACAGCCAGTATGGTCTCAAAGATAACCGCCAAAACCACCCGGGTTTCAACTTCAGCACTACCGGTCAAGTAATCCGGACCCGCCAGAACATCGCCTAGTATTATCAGGCTGATGATCGCGGTTACTGTCGCGACAATAAATAGCGCTCCCACAATAATTCCGGTCTTCCTGTGCGTGTTCATTTACATGGTTCTCCTATAGATTAATATTCTGTGTATTCCGCTGCGCCAGATCGGGGCTAAACGATAAAAGGAGTTCCTGGTCACCGGTTCAGAGCCTGGAGCACAAAGTACTGCAGAACCATCAGCACCAGTGGAATTGCTATTGCGGTGAGAACAAGCCGTGCGGTCTCCGCCCTCCAGGGCCAGGTTGGTACATCGCTGATCCTGGTATATTGTACATCCAGACTGGCGATGGTCCTGTTCAACCTGTCGGTCTCTTCGTGGTTGTCCTCATCGATGCTCCTGTTGAGCTCTTTAAAAAGGGTTTCAAAACGCAGGTCGATATCGTGGAGCGCCTGGACTTTCTTGTCTTCCATTAATTTATGGATGCCCCACAGCGGCCAGACGAATATGATAACCGCCAGGGAGGTCAGCAGGACCGAATAGGCGATTAATACCGGATCCGCCAGGAGTTCCGGGTTGATCAGCATCCACAGGTAGATAAAGAACAGCAGTCCCAGGGCAGTGGAGGCTGTGAGCCTGGAGAATGCATTCAGGGTGCGCAGGTGAAACAAATTGATCCGCAGGTGACGAGAATTGATGGAATTGATCAGGCGCAGCTGCCTGAAAGTGTGGTAAAGGATCACCCCGAATAAGAACGCCGAGAGTTTATCGATGATGTGGTAGACGACTGAAAAAACGGGCAGGTCTACGAGCGCGGCGTAGCGGGCAGGCGGGTTGGATACCAGGGGAGTAAGGATAACGCTGGCTGTCAAGATCGTGCCGGCGATCAAGGGTCCCCAGAACGGCATGGTTGAAAGCCTGTACCTGTAATCATCGAATTCTGCCTGGTTCATTTCTAGCATGGGCCTCATTGAATTAACTGCAGCCACTGCCTCTCTGTTGAGCAGGTGAATCCGGGCCAGAAGGAAGGGGACCGCTGCACCGTTAAAGATAATGACCGGCAGGAGTTCTTTGGCGTACAGGCCTCCTTCCAGCCCCAGGCAGATTACCTGGAAAAATATCAGAGCGAGCCCAAGAAGGATCTGGAAGATAAGGGCGGGTAATGGAAGCCGCTCGACCCAATCATTTAAGCGGTCTACAATACTGGGTTCGTAGGGACGCTGTTCTGGAAAGGTTTTTTCGGTTTTATCCATTTCTCTAGTTTTTTCCTATATTCTTAATAGAAATCTGGTCTGAAACTGCCAGCCAACCGCCCATTTCAAACCCATTTCCAGGCATACCATATCGTCAGGGCATTGAATCCAAACCCGACAAAGATCAGGAAATTGTCATACAAACCCTTATAGGGCAGCCCGGCGATATTGAATAAGACCAGCAGGACGGGGACAACGATGTTAACCCAGCGGATGGCAGGGTAAGGTACAGTCAGGCTGAGCACGACCATTACGATCGGCACCAGCATGACCAGAGCCGCCAGCATCCACATCATCGGCGATGCCTGGGTACCCTGGATCGTACCGGCTTCGAAATCGCCGGCAAATATGCGCAGCACATCACCCAGTAAATAGGTCAGCATCAATGCAACCCAAATTCCTGAAAGGACTATTCTGGTATCTATCATAATTCAATCTTCTCCTTTGTAAAAAATATTTCAATCACCGATCTTGACGGTGCCCGGACCGGTAAAACACCCGATCGCGCTGGAAAGGTTTTAAATGATTACGGGAAAAGTACCTCCGGGCTATTGAGTGGACTGCTGTCGAACAGAGATGACCACATTGCCGGCCTTGTGGCCTTTTTCGACGTAACGGTGGGCGGCGACGATCTCCTCAAGCGGGTAAGTCCGGTCGATGGCTGCCCTGATCTTGCCCGCTTCAATCAATTCCCGCAGGGTCTCCAGGTCGGCCGCGCTTTCACCGTAATTCATTTCAATGCTAAGGAATTTGCCTTCCGGCTGGAGGGCAGGCTGGCATTTTGATCGGGTGATTCCGGAGACCATTTTTCCCACAGCGTCAAAAATTATATCGTAGCGCTGCTTCCCTTCTGTAAAGTCCTCCCGGTTGTAATCGATCACCTTGACAGCTCCCAGGGATGAAACCAGTTCCAGGTGGCTGGCGCTGCAGACCCCGGTCACCTCCGCCCCGAAATGCCTGGCGAGCTGGACTGCATACGTGCCGACCGAGCCTGAAGCCCCGTTTATGAGGACTTTTGAGCCGCTCTGGATATTTACTTTTTTCAGAATCGCCAGGGCGGCGATCCCCCCACTGGGGACTGCCGCGGCCTGTTCGTATGTTTTACTGGCGGGTTTTATTGCCAGTACCCCGTCTTCCGGCAGGCAGGTATACTCGGCATAAGCCCCAAACCCCAATCCGGTGGTGGCGAAAACCCGCTCGCCAGGCTTGAACTTTTCCACCTTTGCCCCGGCCGATTCGATTTCACCGGCAAGCTCCATCCCCAGGACCTTAATCCGTTTTGGACTGAACAGGCCGTTGAAAAGCCTGGCGGCAGCCGGGTCGGGCTTGCGCATGCGCCAGTCGCCGGCCCTGACGGTGGTGGCGTGGATTTTTATGAGCACCTCGTTTTCTTCAGGGACCGGCTTTTCCACTTCTTTGAGCTGGAGCACTTCCGGCGGCCCGTATTTTTCGTAAACAACAGCTTTCATGGGGGTCTCCTCTTATCCCTGGTTGCATTCTTTTGGCTTTCTTCTCTGGTGCGAGAGGTTGCAGACACAGCGTGAAATTTTCAGGACATTTCGTCCTGCCCGACAGATAACACCACAACCCCCTTTTTGTTTCCGCTTTCGACGTAACGGTGGGCTTCGGCTGCCTGCTCCAGAGGATAGGTTCTATCGACAACTGCTTTCAGCTCTCCGGTTTCTGCCAGTTCTCTGAGGTAATCCAGGTTTTCGGACGATTCTTCCAGGAGTCCGAAGACCACATTTACCCGGTTAATTTTTGAAAGCCAGACCATCTGCAGCAGCTTTGGCAGACCAAAGGTGGCGAAGACATAACTCCCGTCCTTCGCCAGCGACCTGCGGGTGCGTGGAATTCGAGTCTTGCCTACTGTGTCGAAAATGATACCGTAGGTCTCCCCGTTTTGGGTGAAGTCTTCCCGGGTATAATCGATTACGTGCTCAGCGCCCAGTAATCGCACCAGGTCCATTTTGGCGGTGCTGCATACCCCGGTCACCTCGCATCCAAAGTGCCTGGCGAGCTGAACCGCATACATCCCAACCCCACCGGAAGCGCCGAAAATCAGCGCCTTTGTCCCATCCTGGATGTCCGCTTTTCGCAGGAAATACAGTGCTGTCAGGGCTCCCTGGGGGACAGCCGCGGCTTCCGCGAAGGACATATTTTCCGGTTTGATTGATACTGCCCCGTTCTCTGGCATGCACCTGTACTCAGCGTAACCACCCATGCCCTCACCCAGGAAACCATAGACCTGGTCGCCGGGTTTAAACCTATTTACATTTTGGCCAACTGCCTCAATCTCCCCGGCCAGATCGGTTCCAAGGACCGGTTGTTTAGGTTTTGTGAGACCAGAAGATAACCGGCTTATCAGCCAGAATCCGGGTGGGGCGGTGGAAGAACGCATCCAGCAGTCATACAGGGTGGCGGTTGAGGCGAAAATTTTTATCAGAACCTCATCATCTCGGGGGGTGGGTTTTGGGATTTCCTTGGTTTGGAGCACTTCCGGCGGCCCGTATTTCTCGTAAACAACAGCTTTCATGTTGGCACTCTCCTGGCAAGAACCTGCTCATTGTATCTTGTATTCCTGGTTTGGGGTTGTGTTACCCGGAAAATCATCGTCTGAAAACTGTTTTTTGGCTTGACTTACGCTAGCGATAGGTATATAATAAAAGCAACGATTTACGCTAGCGTAAGGAGTATTTATGGCTGAAGGTGAATGGATCACAACCCGGGAGGCGGCTGACCGGCTGGGGGTTACAGATGCCCGGGTGCGCCAGATGGTAGCAGAGAACCAGCTCGATGCCAGGAAAATCGGCGGAAAGTACCGCGGCCAGTGGCAGATCAAAGCCAGTGCGATAGAAGACAGGATTTTTGAAAAAGGAGCTAAAAATACCATGATTGTGAAGAATTGGATGACTCGCAACCCGATCACCGCGACCCCTAAGACCAATTACAACCAGGCACTGCGCCTGATGGAGCAGAACCATATCGGTCACCTGCCGGTCCTGAATGAGCGCGGGGACCTGATTGGAATCGTTGCCAGGGGCGATATGTTGAGAGCGGAACCCTCCCCGGTATCCACCCTCAGCATTTATGAAATCGCCTCCCTGCTCGATAAAGTGACCATGGAAAAAATTATGACCAGACCGGTGCTGGCAGTCGATGAGAATTGCAGCATCACCAATGCAGCCCGTTTTATGCTGGAGCATGAACTGGACTGTTTTCCAGTCATGCGCGAAGGCAAACTGGCCGGTATTATCACTTACAAGGATATCTTTAAGACTTTTGTGGAGATCACCGGCGGCGCCCAGGCTGGATCGCGGATCGAAGCCCGCATGCCAGACCAGCGCGGCCAGCTGGCGCCCTTTATCCAAGCCCTGACCGACGCAGGCAGTTATATCGTGTCTGTGGCGATCACCCGTGAAGAAAGCAGCGGTTACGCCCACGCGGAAGTAAAGGAGAGGGGCGGCGACGAAGGGAAGATGCGCCTCGAGCTGGAGAAACTCCCCAATCTCGAGGTAGTCGCCTTCCGGCCGAGCGAAGATGATAAGGTGTTGAGTTATCCAGGTTAATATCGTTATTTTTCGAAAATCTCACTCACAGCAGCCAGGTTTTAACCCGGCTGCTGTCAATTTATATTGGATTTCTCGTTCAATTCCCCTGGAAAAACATGAACTTACGAAATTTTTGTCTTGAAATTATTTAAGATCCTTTTATATACCATAAAGACAAACCGGAAAGGCACCTGCCAGATATTCTCCAGTCCCCAGCCGAGTTCCAGATATTGGAAGAAAGTAAGCGTCTGCAGCCCCCGTTCTTTTTGAGCCCGGGTACGGCGGTGGTAAAGGACCCACAATAAGGGCAGGCTGCCCATTTCATTGGAACGCCCAGTAACTGCGTAATATTCCCTCTGTTCATATACGCCTACAGGAATATCCTGCAGTCCAGCCAATATCCTATCGGGAATCGGCGGGTTCAAAAGTCTGTTAAGGTACAGCAGCGTATCTCGCATAAGCGAGACGATTTTCGCCTCCTGGATATGGGCTAAAAGTAGTTCCCAGTCAATTTCGGAACCCGAACGGTTCAGTACCATCCACGCATCCGGGATCCATTTTATTGACATGGGAATATGGGTCATCCCATGCACACATACATGCAGCAGTTGATAGGTCGGGTTTAGAACTAATACCGGCGCCCCTTCAAAATCAATTATTCTGGCATCAGCCCAGTAGGCTTTGTCGGCTTCGAAGCTACAGTTGAGGTTGATCAGGTGCCAGTTGATATCAAACGAAAATTCAGCGGCATCCTCAAAACCGGCTGAGGGCATGTATGAGAGATACGGTTCTTCCAGCGGTTTTTGGAGCCTGCGGTTTGATTTCCAACCTAAATCCTTTAGAATTGTTATCGCGGCGTTGGCCTGGTGGGGTGGAACAAGGACATCAACGTCCAGCATCGGTCGCAGTCCGGGATCCTGATAATATCTCTTCGACAGCGCCGCGCCCTTGAGCAGCATGGTCTGGATTCCTTCCTCCTTTAAAATTTGAATTGGCTTCCGTGCGATATTAAAGAGGAAGTTGGTCTTTACTTCGGTGACCCTGTAAAAATGCTTTATTACATCGATTGAAGTATCTTCGACCCCCAGGTTTAACAGGTTTTTATACAGCAGAGGGAAAAGGTTCTGCGAATTATCATCAGTTTGATTCAATGCGATACGTGATTTCCAATCCTGCCAGGCGTTTAAGGCTTCGCTGCCTTTCAGAAGGGCAGCCTTTATGAGCAGCTCTTCCGTAGCGGTCGGCCAGGAAGTTGAGGATTTTTTAAAAAGTGTGGAAGATAATTTGTACAGGTTCACATGGATGCCCTACTAATATTGAAAATTCTATCCTATTTGAATTGTCCCCGGTTGGTAAACATTTGTAAAGGGGACAACTGCACACTGGTTGAATGCCAGCGGTTTTCCGAAAGACGCACACCCAGGGTGTTATTAAAGCCCAAACACAATCATAATTTGTAGAAGATGTTTATGATTAAGTTATAGTACAATTTTCACCTGAATAAATTTCAAATTTGTATCGACAGTTTTTGCTATAAACGTATTTTAATGTTGAATTGGAGAATTAAGTTTATGGATAATTTAAAAACATATAATTTAAGAATGGATGTTGTAGCAAGCGTTTTAGAAGACGGGGCGGTGCTGCTTGATCTGGAAACGAAATATTTTTATCTGGTCAATCCAAGCGGTTGGGCTATCATCCAGATGTTCGAAACCGGAAGTTCCCCTGAAAATGTGGTCTCTCGCTGCCTTGAGTGGAGCGGAAATGAGCAGGTTGATTCGGCGGTTCATTCTTTTATTGATACCTTGGTTGAAGAAAAGCTTATCGAGATAAGCGACCAAATCACCCCCGGAGAAGAGCCTACACTCTTAGGCGCCTGGGTGGCCCCAACCATCGAAAAACAAAAAGAACCGCTGCAAAAAATTATGACCTCTGCTTTCGATCCGACTATGCCGCTTGCCGAGTAAGGTTTCCCTGGGTCGATGCCTGGTTATGTCAAAGACCTACTATTGCGGCCCGCTTGAGGTAATAACCGAAACGGACCACCCGGTCCTGGAAGCGAAAGTCGAAGAAACATTAAATCTTTACAATGTGCGCTGGAACAAACCGCCCTTATCCATCCTCCTGAAAATTTATTATACAGACTCCCCTGGTAAAAAACTGCAGGGGAGTTATTTGGAATCTAACCGCATGTGGGTCGATATGGTCGAGGGGGGACTGCATGTTTATTTCCTATCTGGCGGGCATGGAAAATACATTTCTGCAGAAAACGCATGGATAGTCCATATTCCCGAACCGGAATCCCGGGGATTGGTCGATATAGAAGACCTGATGGGGCTGGTGCTCACAACGGGATGGCGGAAACTGGGCTGGGCGCCGATGCACGCCGGCGCGATCGCAACCGAAAGCCGCTGCATGATCCTGTGCGCTGAATCTGGGGGAGGGAAGAGCACCTTAAGCGCAGCGATGCTCCATTCTGGCTGGGGATCTCTGGGTGATGACAAGCTGCTGCTGAGAATCGGCGAAGGTGGCGAGCCTGAACTACGGGCTTTAATGCATAATTTTAATCTCCATCCCCAGACCAGCCAGTGGTTTCCGGAGGTTGGGGAGCTGGAACGCCTGCCTGAGTATTCTGTCTGGACTCCAAAACGCAGGGTTCCGATCGACTCGATCTGGCCGGACCAGGTGCTTTACGAGGCCCGTCCTACTCACCTGGCGAAAGTGTCCCGTGATGTAAGCATCACAGGTTTTAAACTGGCCCAGTTAAACGAAGAAGAGGTGCTGAATCTGCTCTTGCGGCAGACGGTCATCCCGAAGGATAGAACAACAGCTGGACGAATACTGGCGACATTGACCCGAGTTTCGCAGAAGATATCCGGTGTGTTGATCGAAATTGGAGAGGATGCATACTCAGATTCAAACGGACTGGCTGAACTGGATAGTCAGCTCAGACAGCCCGCATTCCGCACCTCCGGTTCGGAATCGCTGAAAAACTGATGTCCGATCGCCCGAGGCGTCTTTACCCGCAGGAACTGGCAAAAATATCCCAGGCTGTACCTCCGCCGATAGGCAGCTGCTCAGCGGATGATTTGGATGAACCAGGTGTGACCATTGTTATGCTTTCATACGAGCGTTTTCACCTGACACGCCGGACGATTGATAGCATCTATAAAAATACCAGCTACCCTTTTAACATCCTTGTGTTCGATAATGGATCCAGTCCCGGGACGGTTTCGAAATTAAGAGACCTTTCGACGGGATACGGCAATATGCTTGTTTATTACAACCCGGACAACCTGGGCGCCTCAGAGGGGCGAAACCGGGCTTTCGAGATGGTTGGCAGTGAATACGTGGTTTCACTGGACAATGATATTCTATGTTCTCCGGGCTGGCTGATGGAGACGATGCGTACCGCAGTCTTATTTGAAGCCAGCTTTGTAGCTCCGATGAGATTGGATGTGGGTGGAAATGTCTGGTCTCACGCAGCTGAATTGGTTTACACGGATAACGGGGATGTACTAGAAATTGCGCGCTGGTTCCACGACCTGCCGCCTGGTTATATCCGTTCTCTTCTCAATGGAAAGTCCATTCCCACGAATTTTTTACCTGGAGGAGCGGGATTGTACAAAGTCAGCGCATTCTCAGACTGCGGCGGTTTTGATCCCGCACTCAGACACTTTGAGGATTTGGAATTTTCACTGCGCGTTACAGAGGAGGGGTATAAAATCTGGACCTCCCAGGACGCGATGTTGACCCACGATGACGAGTGGATACCGGTATCAGAACCTGACAGGGATTATGTATTGAAGCATTACGATCCGGGTAAATTGAGAAAATCAGCCGCATATTTCAAATCAAAATGGGGGGTGGATGTTTTTCCCGAAAAGTACGAGGTCGCTTTCCGGAACCGTTTATCCAGCAAGCTGGAAGAGAAATCAAATGGCTGAGATATCAGCCAGCGTTGTTATTCCGGTGTTGAACGGCGAAGATACAATAGGAGATCTACTGGCTGCATTGACCCGTCAGAGAAGGGTTGCTGGAGTTGACGAGTTGATTGTTGTAGACAATGGCTCAACAGACAGGACCAGGGAAATTGTCGCCCAATACAATGTCACCTTGCTCCACGAGCCGAAGCGCGGCCCATCGGCAGCCCGAAATCAAGGGTTATATAACTCTTCAAACGAACTGGTTGTCTACCTGGATGCGGATACTGTCCCTTCACGTGACTGGATCAGGGAAATTTGTGCGCCGTTTGAAGATCCCGGGGTAATTATTGTGTCTGGAAGGACGATCAGCTACCCTCCTTCAAGCCCGGCGGAACGCTTCATCGCCCGCCAGGGCCCATTGCAGCCGGAGCACAATCTGGGGCGAAAAATTTTCCCCTTCATGTCATCCCGCAACCTGGCTGTCCGCAGAGAAGCGGCGTTGTCAATTGGCGGTTGGGCGGAAGATATGCCTACTGCAGAAGACATGGATTTTTGCACGCGCCTGCGGAGGGCATACGGAGCAGAGGTTGTATTCCAGCCCAACGCAGTTGTTTTTCATAGAGAGCGCCGGACTGACGAGCAGTTAAGAAAACAGGCCTGGACTTACGGCGAAGGCTTGGCTGATATGTACCTGCGCTACCCGCAGGACGCAAACTGGAGTATAAAGAATACACTGCAGGTGGCTTGCGCACTGGTCACCAGGGCTGTTTATCCAGAGTTATTAAGGGTAAAACGGTTTTTTGGATTCTCGGGTGAAAACCAAAGGGAGTTTTTTGAGTATCTGCGGTTCTGGAGTTACTGGTACTGGAGAGGATTCTTCAGCATGTACAGGAGAAGAGTGAGAAAAGAGTTATGACAATGGAAATCTCTGTTGTAGTGCCGGTATACAACGGTGCCAGAACTCTGGATGCCTGCCTTGAAGCTCTGCGGGTACAAGCGTTTCCGGCGGATCAGCACGAAGTGATTGTAGTCGATGATGGTTCGGAAGATGAATCTGCTGCGATCGCGCGCAGCTTTGGATATCGTGTTCTAGAGCAGGACCATGCAGGTGAACCGGCAGCCCGCAATCTTGGTGTAAGAGAATCGGAAGCAAAGTGGATCGCATTTACTGATGCTGACTGCATCCCGACCAGGAACTGGCTGTATCATCTACTCCTCAGAGTAGGGCAGGAGGGCTTGGATACCCCGGTGATGGGCGCTGCTGGCCAGATGATTGGCTTGCCATCAAACTCGCCTGCAGCGCGGTATACGGAGATGAGCGGGAGTCTCAAAACAGAGCTCCACCTGAAACACCCGGTCTTTCCGTATGCACCTTTAGGAAATTCAATGTATAACAGAAACTGCCTGCTTGCGGTAGGCGGAATTGATGAGCGATTTATACAATATCCTGGCCCAGACCTGCACCACCGGATTGCCTCCAGATTTGGCTATCCCTTCTTTTTTGCACCCCGTGCGGTTGTCTTTCATGATCACCGCAGCAGCTGGAAGGCTTACTGGCGTCAGCAGTACGGCTACGGCGTTGGCTATGCCCAGTTTTTGCTGCTGTATAAAGACCAGTTCCCCTGGGGTGTCCAGCGGGAATTGGTCTCCTGGGCCAATATCGGCTCATACGCCCTGCAGGCATGTATCCCAGGCAAAGGTGATGCCGGTTTGTACCGCAGGGGGAGGTTTATCCAGAAGTTAGCACAGCGCCTGGGTTTTGCCCGCACATACTGGGATAAGGATGAAAGGCGAATCTGGGAAGGGGTTTCGCATACCGAAGATAACCATTTTAAGGGAAGATTTTGAAGTTGGCTCCTTCTATCAGCATTGTTATACCGGTTCTCAATGGTGAGGATGTAATAGGGGATTTGCTGCTGGGGCTTACCAGCCAGAGGGGATTGTCTGATGTCCCTGAAATTATTGTTGTCGATAACGGGTCTGTTGACAAGACCATGGAGATCGTCCGCAAATTTAACGTTATCCTTCTCGAGGAAAATAAAAGGGGGCCAGGACCAGCCCGTAATTGCGGGTTATCTTACGCTTCGGGGGAGATCATCGCCCATCTGGACGCAGATACCATCCCTACACGGCGTTGGCTGGCGGAGCTGGTTGCTCCCTTTAATGATCCGGGTGTGATGTTAACAGCGGGAAAATCCCTGGTTTTCCAGCCTGAAACTCCAGCCCAGAGATTCATGGCGGGTTATGATCTGTATGATGCCGGGTCAGTTTCTCAACGAGAGACATTCCCATTTGCTCCCTCGCTGAATCTGGCAGTCCGCCGACAGGCGGCAGTCAAAGTGGGCGGCTGGGCGGTAGACATGCCCACGGGAGAGGATGTTGATTTTTGCCACCGGGTTCTGAATGCTTTCCCTTCGAAGATAGTCTACCAGCCAGGCGCAGTATTATTCCACCGGACAAGACCCTCGTTTGAAGCTCTGCGCATAACAGCCTGGACATACGGGGAAGGTCTTGCCCACATTTATCGGAAGTATCCTGATGAAATCCAGTTAGCGCCTGGTGAATATTTGCAGATAATTTACGTAATGGCTTACCGTTCTTTGCTTCCATACTTCAGGAGTGTATTAAATTTGATTGGCATATCACAAAAAGATGAATTGGAATTTGCTTACACCCAGCGTTTCTGGACCTGGTGGCATTGGCGCGGATTTTTCAGCATGTACCGCAGCGGGCAAAGGCGCGAAAATCCATGACAGTGCTTTTATCTGTTGTGGTCCCCGCCTTGAATGCCGGGGAGACCCTGCCGGCTTGCTTGAATGCGCTAAAAAACCAGACCTTTCCCCGGGAGGATTACGAAGTTATCCTCGTGGATGGAAATTCCAGCGATTCCACGCGGGATATAGGAAGACAGTTTGAAGTAAGCGTTTTAATTCAGGATGGGAAGGGGAGACCTGCTGCAAGGAACACCGGAATAAGGGCTTCGAGAGGGAAGTGGGTGGTTTTTACCGATGCGGATTGTTTCCCTGCCCGCACCTGGTTGAGCGCCCTTGTTGGCGCAGCGAAGAAGGCTGCGGCTGCAGGGACCTGTTATGGGGGGGCTGGTAAAACAATTGGTTATATGTCCAACAGCCCCGCTGCCAGATACGTTGACCTGACTGGCGGCTTGGATGCTGAAAAGCACCTTTCCCACCCGCGGTTTCCCTGCGCTCCGACTTCAAATCTGATGTACAGGAAAGATGTACTTCTTGAGGTTAATGGATTTGATGAACGCTATCATTCATATGCATTTTGCGAATTGCATTACCGTCTCTGTGAAATGGACCTAGGACAATTTGTCTATGTGTCCAATGCAGTAGTTCTGCATCTCCACCGCCAGGGGTGGCGAGATTACTGGAAGCAGCAGGTAGGATACGGCAAAGGATATGCCCAGTTTTTTCTGCACCACCGTGACCGGATTAAATGGACTTTATGGGATGAAATGAAATCAGCCGGACAGTTGGTTAAATTAGGTGCGCTTGCCTGTCTGCCAGCCGAAGAGGATGTAGCACTGATGAGACGGGGAAATCTAATAAAGACCCTCGGCCAGAAAACCGGCTTTGTGGGGACATACTGGAGCAGGGAGGAACATCGTCGTTGGTAAAGCACGAGCTCGCGCCACGATGGAGCCTGCGCGGCATCTACCAGCGCCTGCGCAGGATGTTCAGTACCCCGGCTGATATCCCTCTGGCGCTGCAGATAGGTTATTTCATCTGGCGGGTGCCTTCAGAACTGGAGATCACCCACCTATCAGGTATGCTTGACGGATTCAGGCAAGACAGGCGCCCGCATGCAAGCAGCCTCGATGCGGGTGTGGAAAGGTTGATGCGCCTGAGTGAGCCGTGGCTGCGCCGGCGGTTTTTCAGAGCCAGGAACACCTGTTACCTCAGGGCAATGATCCTTTACCGTTATCTCGATTCGGGCGGAGAGGACATGAGCATCCATTATGTAATCGAGCCTCCCAGGGATACCGGTGACCGGCTTCACGGGCATGCCTGGGTAACAGTATCAGGTGAAGTCCTTGATGTGGAAGACTTTTCGATCATTGACCGCAGCAGGGAAATTTTCAGGCATCCGCCCGCCGGTTCTACTATACCCCGCGGAAAGTGAGCGATGCCAGTAAGCTTCAATTAATGCAGTTCGTGCGGTTGTTCCTGAAAGGATTCTAGCTCTGAAATTACAAACCTGAATTTCCCGGATGGGTCCCTGGGGAGGTTAGCGACCAGGGTAATCTCAGCCCGGGACCCTTCCAGGTGCTCCCGGACGGTTTCTTTCAGGTAGCGCTCTCCTTCCGGCTTTATCGCCTCCCCTTGCGGCACTATTCTAAATTCAAACAGGTCGGTTTCCTTTTGGACCACCTGGTACTGTTTGACGCCCTGGACATGTTTGAGCAGGTTGTGGAAGTAATGGCAGTATAAAACCTTGCCGCTCCTCAGCCTGATAACATCCTGGTCGCGCCCCACCAGGCCGTCCAGCACTCCCAGCCCGAGCCCCAGGGAGCAGTCGTGCCCGGCATGGACCGCTTTCGCCAGGTCGTCCAGGTTGTAGCGGATGATCGGGAAACTCCAGTTGTCCAGGTCGGTAATGACCACCTGGCCGTATTCGTCTTCTGGGTGCTCCCTGACCACCTCAATGATCAGCCGGTCATCAACGGTGTGCATCGCCCCGCAGGGGAGGCTGTGGGCAACCAGGCCGGCCTCAACCGAGCCGTATTCGTTCCCGACCGGGCAGCTAAAAGTCGAAGAGATGAGCTCCGCCTGCCATCCATGCAGCACCTCGCCCAGGGTCATGACCAGTTTCAGGTTGGCTTTTTTCCCGTCGCAGCCCTGCTCGTTAAGGTATTTTGCTAATTCGGCGTACCCGGACGGGAAACCGAAGATATACCTGGGGCGGAAGCTCAGGATGGTGTCCCAGTGAGCCTGCATGGATGTGGGCGTCATGGTGTAGGCTGAGAAGTACCTGCGGTTCATCAGCGCCGCCCGGAGCGGGGTGTAAATGGATTCATAATACGATTTAGCCTTGCCGGGCTCGAACCGGTAACCGGCATTGGTCAGGTAGACCATACGGTCGCCCAGCTCGACCCCCCACCACTGCAGCGCCCGGATGCGGCAGACGTTCGACATCAACGCAGAACGCTGGCTGACCATTGACTTCAGCGGCAGGCCGGTGGACCCGCTGGTCTGTACGCTCATCAAACCTGAAACGGGCTGGGATGAAAAAAAGTCCTTAAAGTTATCGCGCAGCAGGTCTTTTGTCAGGACTGGCAGGTTCTCAAAATCAGCCCGGTCGTAGATGCCGTGCGGGGAAAGCCCGGCCCTGGCGAACGCCTCCCGGTAATAGGGCACGGTCTGGTAAGCGTGCTGGACAAGGGCTGCGGCTTTGCGCAGCTGCAGGGCTTGCAGACCGGCCTGGCTGAGGTGCTGGTTCTGCAAACCTTCTCGCATCGCGCTGGGGAAATCCCTGCCCTGCAGGCGCTGGGCGAGCGGGTAGATCCAGTTTTTTACAATTGGGGCGTAGTAGTCTTTCGTGGGCATCCCGGTTACCCCTTGTGAAGCGCTTTCCGTTCTGATTTTACCGTAGTTTGGGTGCCGGAGGGTTTGGGTCTGGTGGTTTGGTTAGGGTGGAAGGTTTTTATTTTTGAACCACTAAGAGCACTTAGAGCGCAAAGATTTGATATTGGATTAGATCCTTCACTACATTTAGGATAACAGGAGGGGGCTGCACAGCGTTCGAGGAAGCTTTTCAACCATATATCAAACTTACCCCGCCCGTAAATTTTTAAAGGTCCTCACATACTGGAACTTGCCGGAGGCATCCGGGGGTATTTCAGAGACATAGACAAATTTGATATCGCGGATGCCCAGCGGCCTGGACATCCTGGCCCGGATTTTATCTTCAATATAATTATTATTCCCCTCTGAATCGAGCACAATTGTAAAAATAAACGAGCCGGGTGAAGTCTGCTCCACCTGGTATCTCCGCACCCCCTCCAGTTCCCACATGATGGATTCTATAACCATGCTGCTGGTAATTTTGCCTCCGGGCAGGTGCATAATGTCGAATTCGCGGCCAATAATCCTTTCAAAACTGGAGAGGTTGATTCCCAGCGGGCATTCCTGTTCCCCCCGGCCTGGCAGAGCCAGGTCTCCAATCTTGTAGCGGATGAGCGGGCTGGCGAAATTCTCCAGGCCCGTCACAATTACCTCCCCATACATATCCCCCGGATCCGGCTTCTCAATCTCCATGATCAAAAAATCATCCATGCTGTGCATCAGCCCGCAGGGACAGCTGTATGCGATAACGCCAAATTCTGTAGACCCGTATTCATTTGCGGCTGGGCAGTTAAAAACCTGTTTGAAAGCATCTGCGTGTTTCCTGTGCAGCATTTCACCCATCGAAACGACCAGTTTTAACCTGAGCCTGCTGCCCTGATAACTTTTTTTCTGGATATAGTCTGCCATGTAGTGGATTGAAGATGGATAACCAAATAAATAACTGGGTCTGAACCTATCCATAAGCCCCAGGTACTGCTCCAGCTTTTGGTCTCCCATATCGTAGGGCGATAAAACTCTTCGATTAATCACCAGGTCTTTGAACGGGCCAGAATAATGGGTTTTTATCCTGGTTCGTAAATCCGGAAACATCAAAGTATCGTCATATCTATCGCGGATTTCTATATGGCGGTCGCCCAGTTGAATCCCCCACCATTCCAGCGCCCGGAACCGGCTCACAAGTCCGGCTGTGATTGCGCTCTGATCGAGCTGAAATGCCTGCGGTTTTCCGGAGGTCCCGCTGGTTTTGAAAGTCAGGGCTTTCGTTCGAGGATTTGAGGAAATGAAACGCTGCGGCGCCTCCCGGATATCCGATTTTGTTAATACCGGGATTAACTGCAAATCCTCGAGGCTGCGGATATCCTGTGGTTCTAGTCCGGCTTTATTAAAAACATCCCGGTAATGCGGAACGCTATCCCAGGCATGCTGAAGTATTATTTTTAATTTATTGAATTGAAGATCACGGATCTCTTCCCCGCTGAGCTTTTGGATCCGGCAGGCTTCCCTGAACATGGCGGGGTAATTTCTGCCTCTCACCTTCTGAGAGAGGGGGTAAATCCAGTTTTTCAGAATTGGGGCGTAGTAGTCTTTAGTGGGCATCCCGGTTACCCCTTGTGAAGCGCTTTCCGTTCTGATTTTACCGTAGTTTGGGCGCCGTAGGGTTTGGGTGTGGCGATTTGGATTTGGGTGGGATGTATTATTTTTGAACCACAAAGGCACAAAGGGCGCTAAGGTTGGGTATTGGGTATTGGATATTTGAAATCAGATTGCTTTGACTTTGCCTTTTATATCTTTCGTTATCTCGGGGAAAGCCTCGCAATGACACCTCGGGTCGTTGCGAGCGTAGTGCCGCGTTCTTTGAAGCACGCAGCGAAGCAATCATTTTTCATCATTTCATCGTACGGGTCCTCCAAACCTGAGTAAAAGCCGGTTATCAAGTCGATTTTCTTTGTCTCGAACCTGCCTTAATCTGCTTTTCGTAACCAATTACAGCATTAATATCAAACCCAGCTTCAGAATAAACGGGCATGGGGATTTTAATCTTCCTTGTAAATGCGGAGACTGATCCCCCCGGCAGCCGGGCGGTTTGCTTGAAACGAAAGAAAAGGATTGAAGGGGGGTTGCTCAGGAGGCTTTCAGCGGGGCTTTGAAGACATCCGTCGCGAGCCATTCGATGAACATTCCGTAGATTATACCGGCGGTTGTGAACAGGAAAAAGCCCAGGACCATATCCGGTAGGAACCCGATCGAGACGGAGAGCGAGAGCAACAGACCCAGCAGCGCGCCGTGCAGCTTGTAGTTTATCCGCCAGGCGCTGATGCCGATCACGAACCCGAGCAGGATCCGGTTCGCTACAGTGGCGGCGAGGTTCTCCCATAAAATCTCCGGGAAACCGAAGATGATCTGCCTGCCGATCAGGCAGGCAGCTGCCGAGATGCAGCCCCCCAGTAAGCACACCAGCAATCTTTTTCTGTACATAAGCGTCTCTCCTGGCTTGGTTGTCTGCGCCGTACTATCCTTGGGCCGGGTACTTATCGCGGTTGCGTTGCCTTGATTCTAACCCACCGTCCATTTTTCTGGAGGTTGAGGGAGAGTTGGAGTGGACGGATGTCATTGTTTCCGGGAAGACTAAAAAGAGAAATCTTTTTATTTTCGAATTCGGGGCAGGTGCCAAGAGCAGTTCCGGCTGGTTTAACTTCTTATCCCGGTATTCCCGGCCGGTTTTAAAGCGGTTGCAAGGCGGCGCAAAATACTTTATGATGGTCAGCCAGCAGCTATGAGCGATCCCTATGCCCCTTTCCTCCGGAACTGGATTTTCCCGCTTGCCCAGCAGGCTCGCGGCCGTAATTTTCTGGCCTCGCTCGAGGAAGGCCGTCAGAACCAGAGCCTGGACCCGGATTCGCTGCGCTCCCTCAGGGAGCGCAAGCTGAAAGCCCTGCTCCGGCATGCCTGTGAAACAGTCCCTTTTTACCGCCGAATGTTTAACCTTAACGGGATAAAATCGGAGGATATCCGCAGCCTGGATGATCTCGCCAGCCTGCCGCTGCTCACGAAAGAAGAAATACTGCAGGAACCGGAGAGCTTCGTCTCAAGCCAGCCGCGCACCAGGCCCCAGCTGTTTAGGACCAGTGGTTCGAGCGGAATACCGCTGGTATTCAACCAGGACCAGGATTCGATAACCGCTGGCCTTGTCTGCCGGACCCGGACGCTGGAAGCATGGGGAATTAAACAAGGTGAACGCTATCTCAAGTTTCACGGCGGTGGGCTGGATTCACGGCTTTTTCCCGGAATAACAACGGTCTTTAAGCAACGGGTTATAGCCCCGCTTGAAGACCGGCTGATGAACCGCCGTTTTGCGTCCGCGTTTGGAATGAACGCTCAGGAACTGGACTCGCTCTGGGAAATGATGCGGCGGTTCCGGCCGCGCTATATATTCGGTTACCCGGCTGCAGTTGAGGTGCTTGCGGGACATATCCTGGAATGCGGGTATGACGGGCGGGGACTAGGGCTGGAACTGGTAGTATGCATGGGCGAGATTGTCTTTGAAAGCCAGAAAGCTCTCTTCAGGGAAACTTTCGGCTGCCCGACCGCCGAGGAATACGGGGCAGCGGAGGTCGGGGTGATGGCATACAGTTATCCCTGCGGGGAGATCCACTGCATGGATGATTACCTGATTTTGGAGGTTTTGAAAAAATCCGCCCAGGATAGAGCAGGGGAGGTGGTGGTCACACACCTGGAAAACTGGGCCAGTCCGCTGATCCGCTATAAACTGCTCGACATGGCAGTCCCGGGCCGGAATGAGCCGTCCTGCCCGGATGGGATCGCTTTTTCGGTCCTGGAAAATATCACCGGGCGCCAGTTTGATATGATCCACCTTCCGGATGGCGCGGTTGTGCACGGGATGTATTTCGATGCGGTGATGAGGAAGATCGCAGGCGTGAAGAGATACCAGGTTACCCAGCTGGAAAGGGGCGGTTTTGAGTTCAGGCTGGTGCTCGATTCGCCGGATCTCCTGCCGGAAGTGGAGGCGGAGATCAAAGCCAGGATGGACAGACGCTTCGGCGCCCGGGATGTGGTCGTAAAATTGGTGGAGGCGATTCCCCCCGAGCCGTCGGGCAAGTTCCGCTATGTCAGGTCAAATTTTCCAGGAAAGGAATAGGCGCTAAGCCCAACAGGACCGGATCCGATGCAGTATAACCACTCAGAACAGCTCCAACCCGGGGACAGCATGGACAGGAAGAAAATTTCGCTTGACCTGGGAATGTCGGCCAGCACCCAGTTGATAATGAAACTGGTTGGATATCTCGTCATAACGATACTGGCGCGCTACCTACCCAAAGAGGACATGGGGGTGTTCTTTTTTGCAGCCACTCTGGCAACCTTCTTTGCCCTGCTTACCGAACTGGGTACGAACCGCTACCTCAACCGGGAGATCTCTGAAAACCCCTCCCAGGCGCTCCGGCAGCTGAGTGAGGTCTTCTCCCTGCGGGTCGCCCTGCAGGCGGTTTTCCTGCTCGCCCTGTATGTTTTTACCGCCCTGACGAAGCCCGAGATAATCACAACCGTGATCCTCACATCAATTTATATTTTCCTCGAGCAGCTTAATTACACATTCAACGCGTTTTTCCTGGGACTGAGAAACGTTAAGATCTATGCGCTGACTACGATAAGTTCCAAACTGCTGCTGACCGTGCTGGTCCTGGGTGCCACAAGGATTTCGGCCTCGTTGAACCTGATCCTGCTCTGTTATATCGGCGCCAATCTCTTCCTGATATTCTTCTCGGTTTTCCAGGTCAGGAGGATTTCCGGCCGGCTGGAATGGGTGTGGGACAGAGAGACGGAATGGGGCATCATCCGCAAGTCGCTGCCTTTTTTCCTGGTGACCTATCTGACGATGCTGCATTTTAATATTGACACCCTGATGCTGGGATATCTGAAGACCTACCCGGAGGTGGCTTCCTATACCTCCGGGTTTAAAATGCTGGAAGTATCCCAGTTTGTGATCAGGCCGCTGGTGCTGGTTTTTTTCCCGATCAGCACCCGGCTTGTGGTGGGCAAGCGCTGGGAGGAATTGAAGACCCTGTTCCAGAGGCTGCTGCTGGGCGCCGGGATTTTCGGGCTGCTGGCTGCGGGGGGTGTGCTGGTCAGCGCGGATTATCTAGTGTTGGCGGTATTTGGTCCCAAATACGGCTCCAGCGCCGGGATCCTGCGGGTGGTGTTCCTTAGCGCGCCTTTTCTATACATGTGGTTGATCGCCTTCTTTTTTGCGGCTTCGCTGCACATCGAATCGAAAGTGGTGATTGTGATGGCGGTTTGCGTTGGGGCGAATGCCCTGCTCAACCTGGCCGGGATAAAAATCCTTGGAGCGGTTGGGGCAGCCTGGAGCACCGTGTTCTCCCAGGTCTTGATGACAGTCTGGACTGTCATCCTGGCATGGCGCCAGATACAGATGCGCAGGGCGGGCGCGGCCATCCAGCAGCAGACGGTCGCTGTTACACCGGATTG
>Ga0180438_10000339_pt1 | contig 92605 bp, 107 predicted proteins | sample SS_ome_12_FD_132455 | JGI IMG/M metagenome (GOLD analysis project Ga0180438, IMG submission 132455) | Hypersaline lake sediment archaeal communities from the Salton Sea, California, USA - SS_3_D_2 metaG | ecosystem: Environmental > Aquatic > Non-marine Saline and Alkaline > Hypersaline >... | reverse complement strand
TTAGTAATTCCAATACTCTAATACCAGGTGCAGCTTCTTATATCGATAAAGGGATTGTTTATATCAATCGTGATATGATTACTCCTGATACCAAGCCTCACGAAATACGACACCTTTACCTGGCATTTTTAAGGGAATCCAATCCCGGTGCTTACAACAGACTTCGTAGAGCAGCGATATCATTGCTTGATAATAATGATCCATTTGCTAAATATGTAGCAGTTAAACATAGCTTTTTGGAAAATGATGCGATCGTAGAAGAGGTGATTGTGGCTTATATGAATATTGACTCTGAAGAAGAGCTGATAGCTGAATATGAGGCAATGGATATTCGTAATGGAAGAAACCAGGCTACTGGTGTATGGAACGCGATTAAGAATTTTTTACGTGATGCCTGGAAATCAATCCTGGATGTCTTGAAAAATGCTTTCGGAATCGCTCCATCGGTAGATATAGCGCATAACACCATAAAAGAATTCGCTGTTAAAGCTCAGAGAGCGATGAATAATAATGAGGTCATATCTCAGATAACTTCTACTGACCTGAACAGGTTAATGTATGCAATGGTCACACATAAGCCTAACCAGATCCGTACCGTAAAAGATTTACTTAGATGGATTGTAAGTAATGGTGATCTCGAAGAAGGTACTGAACAAATCGAGCGTAGAGAGTTGATTTACGCATTGAACACGATAAACAGATTTCAAGGCAAAGTTCCGGATTATTATACTGGTAAAAAGGAAAATTTCGATCTTGATGGATTGACGATTAATTCACCTGCAGTGAAAAAGTTTAATAAGGATATGAAAAACCGTAGCAAAAAGATTACGAACAATATTGCAACGGCACTATCTGATATTGGGGGATATTTTTCATCATCCGATAAGCAAGAATGGTTGAACAGGATTTTCGGAAAGATTGACAAGAAAAATGTTGTTCAAAAATCAGCATTTGATAAATTCCTGAATGAGATTGGCTGGGTAGAAGGAAAAGTTTATGTAAAGCTGAAAGATCTTGAAGCTGAATTGGGACTTGGCAATATTGTACCAGCAGAATTTGCTGAAGACAATATCATTATTTCTATTGATTACAATAATGAAGAGCAGAATGAGAGAGTAATATCTATAATTGATCTCGAACAAACGATGACTCAAAAATCTAATAAGGATAATGGTATACTTGAACCGCTAATTGGAAAGAATGATCAGAGATTGCTTGGTGTATCACTTTCGAAAAATGCTTCAGATCAATCAGGAATTAAAATGGCTCTGATTGCAAATCATATAATGAAGGCAGATCCCAGTATAAAGGTTAGAGAAGCCGGTTATGCAAGATTGTGGAAGAATCGTAAAAACTTCTATTCGGTAAACCTGACTCACATGAATACCCAAATACTAAAGATGGGCAAAATTCCTGCATTCAAAGGATTATTGGGAAATGAACTTAAAAAATCTTTCAGCAGAAAAGGTGTAGTAGACCCTACTTTCAATTGGGCTATTTATCTGAAGGCTCTTTGGGATGAATACCAGATAAAAGGCCGTGGCAATCTCCCAGATGCAATGAAAAATATAAATGAGCTCACGCCTTACGAAAAGATAAAGCTCTATACAGAACGTATGCGACAGCTCGTGGATGAATATATAGAGGGAGGTATGAAAGGCTCACCACAATTCTGGAAAGAAATTGATTATCTCAGAGGAGCAATTACTGAACTGAAGCTTCCTGATATTTCTGCACGTCAATTGAACCCGTATGAGGAGATAGGCAACATCGAGCGTTACCTGTATGGTGTACAAAATATTGGTGAAGAAAATTCGATCCTAATTCAATCATTAATCTTGCAGGCAGAAAAGAAAATTTCTCGTGAACAGGATAAACAGAAAAAGATTATGCATAAAGCTCTTGACAGATGGCAAGAGATTACTGGTATATCTACTGTAAGTGCATTGAATAAATCCAAAAAAAATTACGAAAAATTATTCGATACTATTACCCAGGATGGAAAGACATGGCGTACTGGCGCAATATACTGGACAGATGTTGTTGATGATTCTATGAGCGAACAGGAAAAAGCTCTTGCAAGAAGAGCCAGGGATAAAAACCTGACCAAAGAAGAACTCGAGGTAGGTAAAATGCTTGTGGACCAGATAGAGGATCTGATGGTTAAGAGTGTGCTTCATTACCGAAACAACATCTATTCCAATTATAATTACGATGTGAAGAATGGTAAGGAATTTACTTATGAAGATGCTAAAAAAGAGCTGTATGAAAACAGTGCTTTTTATCGCGGATTCATTCCAATGATGGACAGTACAGTTGATGAGAAAATTGCGAGAGGAAGGTTGTACAGGGCTACCAAAAAGCAAATTACTCAAATGAGTGATATTTCTACCATATTCGAGGAGTCACCTAATTATGCAGCCAATTTTGAAGATGAAAAACTGGTTCGTCAAATTCAAGACAGGTTATTTAGTCAAATAGCTTACGGTACTTATAATGCTGAGGCTGCTACCGAATATGGTAGTCTTCAAAGAACCGAAGAATTGCTTGGATTAAAACTCGAAGCCGATAAAGAAGGGAATAATATATGGATATTGGAAAATGCGGATACAAATGATAATTTATCTTATGATATTGAAAATTTGATGGATTATCTTATCCTTACTACTGTTCGCACACCAATGTATGAAATAGACGTTCTTCCAATAATCAATGGAGTAAAGCTATGGTTAGAACATCGCAGAGAAATAAGGGGAGAAGAAACGCTGAGAGAAATTGAAGAGTATATAGAGATGACTACTGAGCAATCAGTACTTGGCCGTAAACGAAATCTTAATATGAAAGTTGCGGGCGTATCCGTAGATAAAGTACTCTCAACAATTGATATGGTTGCTCGTCCAATTGTAATGGCAATCAATCCAAGTGTTGCTGTTATTTCTGGTGTAGCGAATACCACAAAAACCTACATTGAAGCATGGTCAAATAAAATTGCTAATACTCCTTATTTTGGTCCAAAGGAAGTCAACCAGGCATTCCTGAAACTATTAAATAAAAATGAATTTGCTAAGATCATGCAAATAGGAATGGAATACGGGGTTATTAACCGAAGCGAATTCGATATGGCTCACTTTCAGAAATGGAAAAAGCTTGATAAAGCAATTTTGAGTGATTACTGGTCGAATTATTTGAACTGGACAGTGGATAGCAAATCCAGATTAATTGCAATGGTGGCCCAGATGATTAAGGAAGGATCTTATGATGCTCATAGTATAAACTCTGATGGGGATATGGTTTATACTGAGGCTAAAGACGAAAGATGGAAAGGTGAAGGTGGAGCTACATTGAAAGAAGCAATGCGAAAAAAACTCCAGCTTGATGGTGAGGATGTCAGTGGTGCGTTACCATTAGGATATGACACTGAATCATCTAATACGTTTAAAGCTCTTTCTGATATGTATATCGTGGGCGAATTTGATAAAAAGACTGCAAGTATTCTTTCGAATTACGCATTCGGACAATCAATATTATTCTTGAATCGTTGGCTGGTTTCAGCGTGGCATAATGCTTTTGGTAAACCTGGCAGATTTAAACAACAGGGAGGTGTGCTTACTTTAGAGAAAGACTCGCAAGGAAATCCTTTGAAAGATGAAGAAGGAAACTATATACCGAAATGGGAACGTTTATCCGCAGAAGGGTATGTAAATACATTCTGGAAGTGGGCTCTTTATCAAGTAAGCAACATGAAAAATCCTGATCGCGTGAAATGGAGTCAGATGGATGCATGGCAGAAACGTAATATTGCCAAGTTTGGAATTACTATGAGTATCCTTGGCGCAGCGAATTTGATATTCCTTGCATTAAGGTATATTAAAGTTGGTGATGATGATATACCGATAGCAGATCTTAGGCCAATGCAGCCAGTTAAACTTGCGATAAACTCATTGTTGGTTCTTCCGCAAGTGATCCAATTGCTTACTAATCCTCTTGCAGGTACCAGTATCCTTACTCGCGGGTTCACGACAGCTTATGGAGATCTTGATTATAGAAATCTCAGAAATCTTATTCCAGGAAGAAAGGCTTACCAATGGGTTGATGAGCCTATCGATATAATAACCGGTGAATCAATAGCAGAACATCTATTTGAATAAATTATCTTTACAAACAAAATAAATTATGGCACTCACAAAAGTTAAAAAATACCAGCACTTGATCACCCAGGAAGGCGCTTATGTCCAACTGTTCGATGAAGATTTGCTTGGTACCAGTACAATTGACTGGCCAATTTTGACCTATAACAGGTCGCAGGTTGTAGACTGTATGGTAGTAGAAGAGGGTGCGTCAGGAACGTACAATGTTTATTTCAGGAATGAGGATCAGAAATTCCTGAGCTCAGTCAACAATGATTATCATATTTGGATGTATGGTGTGCCTATTTTTACAATAGGGCCAACATATAATACTGGTGATATCGTTTGGTATGACGAGGCTGTATGGAAATGTTTGTCAAATACAGCAACAATTCCTTCAGTATCGAATCCATTATGGCTTCAGATTACTGATGCCAATACTGATGAATTAAATACACATCCTGATGACCTGAAAAATGATTATTTCTTCCGTGCTGTCTATGTCACATCTGATGGCGACTATACATTGGTCAAAACTGATGATCATCAATTTTCTTTAGTATGGAACGGAAGCGGAAATATTCTTTCTTACACTGTTCGTGATTACCAGGGAGCACTTGTTGAAACAGGAAGCGCTACATCAAATACATTGACGTTTACGTTTACTGAAGATGGAGCATATTATGTAGAATTAACAATTGACGATCGTTCTATTCATTATGTAGAAATCTATGATTTTACTGATGCAGAGCAATGCTATCTGGATCTCATCAAAAACGTTCTTTGCGAATGTGTAGAATGTGATGACTGTCCTGGTCCACTTTATAATAAACAATTGCATTTCGTAACAACTTATCAGTTGCTTAGAGATGCTATTTATGTAGATCAGGCTGCAAGAATAGGGCTTGTTTCAACTGAAACGCTCAGGGATGAATATATCAATACTATGGGATTAATGATCAAAAAGCTTGGCTTGCTGATTGAAGATTGTACTTGCACTGATAATACTGAATAAGATGACAGATAATTATGAATTACGGAACAGGGTTTATAAGGCTTACGAATCATGGATGATTTACGGTATTAATGATGCTATTGATGCAATGATCATTGGTAAGGAAATTCCAAATCGAATTGGCCTGTTTCAAATGGCTCATTTGTTAATGCAGATGAGAAACGAAAATTATGCCTCATGCAGACCGCTGGCTGAGGATATGGAGTGCCTAAGAGAGCGGTTATTTTGTATGGGTGTAGATATTACAGTTATGGAAGAAATCTTTCCGCCATCGTATGACGATACAGACGGTAGCGACCTTGACGATTCTACATCAGGACTTGACGGAGTAGGCTATATGCAAATTCAGGGATCTGGAACAACAATCCCAATAAATAGAGTTAATTAATTAAAATCAAAATCATGCGATACAAAAGATCTTATTTCTTTGATGCACCGCAGAACAGTTCTGGTCAAAGGTTCCGGACCCAGAATATTCCTACTGAGGAAGTTTATGATAAGTTGTTCGGATCCGTAGCCTTCGTTGCTGAAGGTGATGACATGGCCTCTTCGTCACAACAAGGACTTGTAAAAGTTTATACTGACGAAAATGTCATTAATAACAGAAACAATGCTGCAGTAAACAAAGGAAATCAGTACGTATTAAAACCTCATCAAGCTCCCAGTGTAGGGGTGCCTGTAACAGGAACGTACACTGAGTCTACACCAGTAGACGAATCTACACCAGGCGCACCTGTTACGGGTAGTGGTATAAAAATCACCGGAGTAATACATTCTTTCGGTGGCGGAAAACGTATTGGCTATCAACTTGAATTCGATATTGCCAGTATCGCTACCGCTGTTACTGCAAATCCGGGCATAGGCACATTAGTTCCAATATTATTACCAGGCGGTTCTCAAGGAGTCGCTTTATATAGTGATGGAAGCAATCCACCTGCAAGCGCACTCTCTTATACACATTCTCAGGATGTAGCAGCAGCTACCTGGAGTGTAAATCATGCATTAGGATGGAGGCCCAATATTAACATCGAGATTGGTGGCGAGATCATCGAAACCGAATGGGTCCACATTGACGAAAATAATCTCGAAGTTCGTTTTACCTCAGCTCAGACTGGTAAAGTCTATTGCTCATAAAATAAATTATCATGGCAAAGAAATTCTTAAACGATATTGACTTACAAAGTCACGAAATTCAAACCGTGGTGCTTGAGAATTTAGGTTCTCCTTTACCAGTTGCTCCAAGAGAAGGGAGATTTTGTTACAGCACGGTAGATAAACAACCGATGTTTTATAATGGTAGTTCTTGGCAATATATGGGACTTGTTCAAAGCCTTTCTCCGATATTACCAATAACAATGGCGTTATCTGCTCCAGGTCAGTATATTATTGGGATTGGTAACGCTACAACTCTTACTAATGGTGCAATGTCAGCTGCAGATAAAGCAAAGCTTGATAGTTTGTCAGTAATATCTTCAGACCAGGATGTACCTCACGATCCTATTGCTGGAGGAAATAATATTATTACCGGTACAACAAGTTTTCTTGCGGTAAATGCTTTGGATGCATATTTATATGCTCACATGGGTTCAGGATCTCCGGCATCTAATCGCCCTCACCTTGAATTAAAACAATCAGATTTGGATACAGATCCTACCCTGGGTGGAGGTGCGCCATCTGATCTTAAAGTAGCTTCGCAATATGCGATCAAGCGGTATGTGGATAACATGATACCATCTGCGATTCGGCCGCAAGTGCCATTTGATCCTACAAGCGCGGCGGGTACAAATGACTTGCCTTTATCATACGATACACCAGAGGCTCTTGGTGGATCTGAAGATATTTTAAAAGGCGATCAATTTGTTGTAACAACTGCCGGCACGGTTGGAGCTTCACTCATAGCAGTTAATCCAAACGATTTAATCATTGCTAACCTGGATCTAACTGCAGACGCAGCAGCAACTCAGACTGAAACCAATTGGACAATTATTGCAGCTGCTACCGTACTCTCAGCCACAGAAACAGTTCAAGGTATTGCTGAAATAGCAACACAGGTTGAAACTGATGCTGGTGTAGATGACACACGTATTGTTACTCCATTGAAGTTAAAAACTTATCTTGATTCAGTTCGAGCTGTAATCAAAGAGGCAAATAACACTGGTGCAGGTACAACAATTACTGTCACTCACAATTTCAACAATCTCAATGTCCAGGTAGGCGCATATCTTAACTCGACAGGTGAGAGTATCGATGCAGTATTTACACGAACAGCCAATACAGTTCAAGCTGATGTTGATGCATCTCCTGGTGCATGGACAGTAACAGTGCTTGGCGAAGACTTAACCCCTTAAAAATTTGAAAAATGCCAGATAAAAAATTTCATAATAATATAGATCTTCAAAAGCTTGAATTAAAGAATGCTGTAATTCATACAAGTGCTACACCGATAGGTACACCGGTAGAAGGTCAGTTATATTATAACACAGCAGATAAAGTTCCTTATGTATATAATGGGACTTCGTATCGTTCATTAGCAACAGATACATTACAACTTTTGACAGATACAGATTTTACTGGATTTGTCGCCGGAACTGATAAGCAATACATGATCTGGAGCTCATCCTCAGCAAAATGGATACCTGGAGTAATTGACTTAGACCTTGTAGATATTGCTGATGTAAGTTATCCGGCTCCTCCTACCAATGGACAAGCTTTGGTTTATAATACGGGTACCGGTAAATGGGAACCTACCAGTATTGCAGCTGCAGGTGGTGGGCTTGGTATTAATAATCCTGGTATAGCAAGACTTGTGCTTTCAGGCGCAACTGCGGTAGCTAATCTTGAAGCTCAAGCCACACTTAAATACTTTACAGGAACCAATGTTTTCAGACTTGAAGGATCTACAATCGCTATTCCAATGTATCATGCTTTAAGGCCTTACGATACATTAGGAGCTTCTATTGCTCCTGGTAATGTAATTGCACAATATGGTATGAGTGGATATATTGCTGGTGATTCTACTTCCAGCAGTGGTGGTATGAGGCTTGTTGCGACTCAAACACATGATCCTTTGATACCTCTTGGTACAGGAACAGTAGTTGAGTTCTTCTCAACAATTAATAGCGCTCTTAGTCCTACTACCCAGATGCATATATCAGGAACAGGATGTGTTGTGGTTAATCCTTCAACGTATGCAGATGATCATGCTCAGGCTGATTTCTATGTAAATGGAGGTGTCGCAAAAAGAACCAGAAATGTATCGAATGCAAATGTTGTAGTTGATGCTTCTGGATTTGATCATACAATTGTTCTTTATGTAGATGACACAAATCCGTATTCAATTACATTTCCTGCTCCAGCTGTAGCTTATGAAGGAAGAGAACTTGAAACTATTTCGATCTCAATAAATTCAGAAGTTATTACGCTTCAGGGTCCAGGAAACCCATTCTGGAGTGGTGGAGCTCAAGCAACATTGACATCTACTAATAATGGAAGAGTAAGGAAATTCAGGTGTATCAATATAAATGGTACGTATTACTGGATAGTTCTTTCTTCAGCCTAATGCAAAAATTTTTAGAGTAAAAAAAAGGCCCTCGCGGGCCTTTTTCCATTTATTAAAACAATTTATCACTAATCAGCTCGTCTACACGAGCCTCCAATTTTTTAGAAAGTATAAGCAATTCTTTTCTACGCTCATCTGTTTTCACATTGAAAAACCTTTTTTGAGCATCTCGCATTTCTTTTACAGCTTCTTTTAATTCATCGTAACCATGTTCCTTATGAACATGATGTACAATTTCGGCAAGTTCACTATCTAACAAAGTTAGATCATGTTGCTCTACAAGATAATCCCAAAGTTTATAACTCATAATTTTTAAGTTTTTACGTATCGTAACCAGGCTGTCACAGTATTTGGTGTAGCGTTGTTTCCTGCAGCCGTTGTTCTAAAAGTCAGTCTGTCACCACTTGATATGGCAACTGGAGTAAAGCTATCATTCACACCACTTCTGCCTGAAAGCTGGACATTACAATTTGCTCCTTGCAGAACTCCGTTAATATCAGCCTCAATGATACTTGTACCGGTAGCTACATTGGTTGTTGCTGTCATTGCTACTATTGTACAAGCCCATCCAGACGGAACATAAATAGTAATACCTGCATTTGTTGGTGTATTTGCTCCATTACCAAATGCCCATTCATAAGTGTTATCATTAAGATTAGAATTTTCTTCAGCCCATATAGGAACCATATATTCTAAAGTAGCTGGTGCCGGTCCATGTGCAAGAGCCATATCAGCTACATCTTTTGGAGAAAAGCTTCTTTTTCGCTCTTCTGTTCCCGCGATAATTTCCGCAGCAGTAATCTTTTTAAAATTGAATTGACCTATTTCTCCTTGCGTTCTGGTTCCCGCAAGTCTTCTTTCCAAAAGCGCAATTCTTTGTTCGAGTGATTTTCCCATTTTTCTGAAATTTACTGCAAGATACTTATTTTTCAGGCCTATACATCTTTAAATATTGATCATCATCGATCACTCCTGCTTTGTTCATCCTACGTAATTCCTGATTATAGCCTTCCCGGTGAAAAGTTTTCAACCGATCAACAAATTTCAAATACCAAGATGTACCCATAAGCTGTTCAATATTCCAAGCGTGATAATTTGTATGGCAATCTCGATGAGAGAAGAAAAGATTAGCCCACTTCGCCAGGTTATCCCCATCCCTGCCAACCATGTGATGACAGTCTGCAACCTCATCATCTGTATCAATCAACCTGCTGTTACAAAACACACAATTGTAATATCCGTTCTTCTTTTGCCAATCTCTCTTCTTCTCACGAGTTTCCTTATATTTTTTATTCTCCTCGACACGTTTAGCACTCATAGGAGCGATCTTCTTCTGCCTGCGACCATTCGTACTCTTTTTCTTAGATCGTTCAGGAGGAAGTTCCATACGTCCCTCAGCCACCAATTTTAGCTTTCTTTCTTCAAGTCGCTGTTTATTGTGAACTTGACACAATTTATGTGTCTGGTTTACTATATTTCGATAGCAACCTTCTACGCTACATTTATCCATAATTACATTCCTGGACGTGGGTTATTGATCTTGCGAATTCCGAAGTCTTTTGCTTCATCGATGTTAAATTCAACAATTCCCTGAAGCTGTTTCAGTACTTTATTATATCGATTACTTTTGGTTTCGACATAACCAGCATGCTTTACGCCATCTTTATCAACGGCCCACCATTCATAATACAATTTTCTACTCCCCATAATCTCTCATTGCTAAGTAATACAGGTGCATGGCATCAGCTTCATTATCATCGTTACCTTCATAGCCATACTTTTTCTTTGCTGCATCCAACATAGCCTGTTTATTGCTATTGCCTTTGCCGGTAGCAAACTTTTTGATTTCACCAGCTGAGTATGCCCGGTACTCGATTTCGCGTTCTTCGCAGAATACCTCTAACTGAGAGATAATTTTCGATTGTGTAATAATAGCCTGAGCATTTCTACCTGCAGGTCTTTCGTAAACAATCATATCAAAGTACATTGATGAGTAGGTTTCTTCCAATTTCTTATTGAAACGAATCAATTTCATTCCCCAGCTTTCATCTTTTCTGGTCTGGAGATCCCAGGTTCCATAGAGGCCTTCTCCCATGGACCAGCCACATTTAGTAGCTGGATCAATTGCTAAAATTCTCATTTTTTGCTATTAAATTCATAAAACGTATGTTTCTATCACGCCATTCACGTAAATCATTTTTGTAGATATCAACATCTGGTAGATTAGCTATATTATGAAGCTTGAACCAGTGTTTGTAATATATGAAATTAGGAGATACAACACAAAATTGCCCTAATTTGTCACCAATCCTTGCAAATACATAAGCGCCTGATCTCGCTTTGGGTTTGCCTTCAATGGCATAGTTACCGATAGCGAATTCATCATTAAGAATTTTAATAATATCTCCGCTGAGTTGTTCTTTCAACAATTCTTCAAATGACATAAGTACTGAGCTTAAGTAATTGTTTTTTATCTGTATGAAACAAATGTACTGCATTCATCATTGCTAAAAATACACTTGCTTCTGGTTCACTACCTTCATCTTCGAGTAGTTCTTCAGTGTGCCAATAAAACAATATTGTAGGTTCTTCTTCACCATTGTCAAGATAGATAGTAATGCTTTCGCTATCAAAATCCATTCTCATTTTGTCAATAGCATCGTATAACCGGTCACGATATTCATCATAACGCTGGTCTGCTAATTCTGCGAATCCCATTTTTTTAAGTGTTGTTTGATTATTTGAATTAGTTTCTTTCTGTCCACATCAATTATAGGTAAACTGTGCTTATTTTCAAATTCACTTAGAGCATTATCTATTTTGTTATCCCAATCAACTTCAACTTCCTTTGGTTGGTATTGGTCGTTATCACAAATAACTTCACCATAGCGTATGTAATCTTGTAAAATCATATCAGGAATTTTGAAACTATGGTGGTTCTCATCAATCCATTCGTTAAATGCGGTTAATACTTCGCTTCGACCTACAACTATCTTTGGTTGGTTGTTGGCGAAGTCGGTAAGTCTATTTTCAACAGAAGTACAAATATTAGCATACTCCATCATTACCAACCTTATTTTATCTTGCTCTGTTTCATTAAGTGCTAATAATTCAACTCCCCCAATCTCACCAATTATTTCATTTAATAATTTAATATCATGTTCTGCTTTTGCTTTATTCATAGTTTTATAGTTTAATAAAGTTCCTGTTATCCTGGAGTTATATGCAATTAACTTATCAAGTCTAAGTTCCCACAATAATCTTCCACATACTCAATAGCATCACTTACTCCAAGAATACTGTAATCAACATCACCATTTTCATCTCTGATAGTATTCATAAATTCAATAAATTCTCTTTCGTTGCCATTGAAAACAATCTTATCTTCTACGTTGTTATAAATTTTGTACATTTTAATTTCCTTTCTTACCACAATTTTAATTGTTTAACTGATTTATTATTTTTCCAGTCTTTAATACTTAAATTTGAGAGCCACCAGTCCAAAGCCTCATATTCATCCTTAAAATGAACTGAAAGAGCATAGGATTCTCCATTTTGTTTTTTCTCTGACATAGCGATTCTGATCGCTTTTAAATACATTTTTTTGAATCTGGGATATTTTTCCAGCTCTTTTCTTCTTGTAATAGGAGTGGCTAAAGGACAGCCTATGCAGCCAATTCTATTCATACCTTCCTCATACGCTATCGGGAACCGTAAATTATAATGATCAATATGGTCCCACACATCTAATGTAGTCCAGTTAATGATTGGATTTAGATACATTTTTCCTTTCATACCAGGACGTGTATCTTCCTCGAACATTTTACGTTTACTACGTTTTGAACTTTCTTCAGCTCTAATACCAGTAATAGTAAATTCACCTTTCCCGGCATATTCTTTCAATGGCCCACAACAATACCTGCCAATTCTGGTAGGTAATGAATGCTTTTCAATGATCAGCTTGAACATTGATGTCTTTGGCTTCAGGAAATTAACTTCCGGATAGTGTTCTTTTATGAAATGTATCAGGTCTGGTGGATCTACAGTAGTTAAACTCATATAAGCACGATATCGAACTTGTGCTTTTTTAACGAGATCTAAAACAACAATAGAATCTTTACCTCCTGAGAAAGCAACGTGATATCCTTCGATAGGTTCGTATTGACGAATAGTCTTAATAGCTGAAATTTCTCTTGGAAATAATGAATTTACTGTAAGCACTACCGATGTTACTATGAGTAATTTCTGTAATGTTTCAAGTTTTACACCCAGAACTTTGGCAAATCCTTGCAATCGCTTTTTTGGAGGAGTTTTTATTTTACCTCTCTCAATTTGTCCAAGCGTAGATGAAGTGATGCGTGTTTCTTTCGGCATCTGGAGAACAAATTCCGAGCGTGATAATTGTAGTTGTTCTCGTTTACTTTGTAGATATATTCCCAATCTTGTTTTCATACTTCTTTAGCTTGTATTTATCAAAGTTCTTTTTACATTCTGTAGCTACTATTTCTGAAAGTTTAGGAGGAACAGCATTACCGATCATCCTGATTATATCCTTCTTACTGCCAAACCATTTGTGTTCATCAGGAAAACCGGTTATTGCTGCCAGTTCTTTATGATCCAGAAATCTCATCTTAATATCAAAAGTTCCATTCTGAGATAAAGTAGCTAATGCTCGTTTATTAATAGTGGTCAATGCGCCTAAAGGATCTTCAAGAGATGAATTCTGTGCTTCAGGATTTCCATTCCCGGAGAAGAAATTTGAGATAAATTGCTTTTTCTCCTGTTCAATTTCTTTCTTGAGCGTTGTAAGGGCATGTCGATTCTCTGTTGGTATAACCTGGAGAGGATCTTCCAAGTCTGATATCGCGTCATCTCTACCATAATATAGTGTAATAAAATGTTTGCTTTCTCTTGTGGTGATAACTTTCATTGGATCATCGAGGTGTTGTAATTGTACACCCCATATATAATCTGTAACAAATTGCATTTTCTCTTTTTCTACCTGAAGCGTAACCAGTGCGTGACGATCTTTGGTTGTGATTACCGGGCATGGTTCTTCTAATGATGTTACATTTTGCCCAGAGCTGTAGTAGCTCATTAAGAATTGAGCAAATTCAGGATGATATTTGAATATGCCTCCCACAATTCTTCTTTTTGTGTTAGGAGAAACTTCTCTTCTAACATGCTTTGCAAGCTTTGTATTGTACTTTCTTCCAAAGATAGAGTGACCTTCATTTGACAGGTCGATCTTTTCACGACAACCATTCCAGCGTTTCAGACCATCAGTTCCATTCTTATTATGTGTAGGCTGTGGCCATGTAATATCATATCCTGTTTTTGAAAAGACAATAATCAACCTGGTTCTTGATGTACGTTCACCATAATCAGCAACATTCAATAATGAATATTCATAATTAGGATATCCTAAAGCTTTAATTTTTTCTACCCATCTTAGATAATATTGCCCTTCGGTCGCTTTAGTTCTTTTACCGTTTTTGAGTGGTCCCCATTTAAGAAACTCTCTTACATTTTCAATTACAATATAAGCAGGATTGCTGTATTTGATAAAACGTGGTAATTCATCAGCCAACATATAAGATCCAGCATTTTTAGGCTGACCTCCTTTAGCATTAGAATGATCAGTACAATCTATTGATGCCCAAAAACCATCACACTTAGGGAGAATATGTTCATCTGTATCGTAAACATCTGCCCAAAAATGTTTTGTATCACGAAAATTTATTTTATGAGTATTAACTGCATTTTTCCAATGATTCAAAGCTGCAGCAACTTGTACTCCTTTCACATTATGTAATCCGTGGCTTGTACCGCCGCCACCAGCGAACATATCATTCCAAATCATTTCTTTAGGTGTTGAGTTGTTTAAATCTTTTAATTGCTATACGTAGCCAATCAACCTCTTCATCATTCCTGTTGTGTATAGCTTTACGACAATACTTATTATGTTCACGTTTAATCATGCTTTTTAACATTTCCCAATCAACTTCAACTTCCTTTGGTTGGTACTTATCACGAAGCCATTTTGCTACAACCTTTCTTGCTTCGTCCTTTGAAACAATGTGCAGATTTTTGAGTAAAATATCAATCTCCTCATCACTCGGCAACTGCTGTTGTTTAGGATGAAGTATACGCTGAACCGTAAAATTCTCAGGTACTTCAAAGTTTCCTACATTATCAATACCATCAATTAGTGCTTCACGAAGGTCATCTTCACAGAAATCACCTTCTGTTTCTATTGTTACTTTAAATTCTGCCATCTTAATTATTTTCATCTTCTATAAATTCAAGTTTCTCATAATCGCCTTTATATTGATTGTAGTAGCCCTGTTTTCCTATATAAGGAATCGGCTTTTTCAATAATCGATGGTTTTTCATTACCCATACATATCTTCCTGGTGTATAATCACCGTATGCTAATTCAGGTTCTTTAATTGTGAATACTTCGTTAGGATTTTTACCTCCCATATCAAGAACGCAAGTAGCTTGAATCACTGGCCCTCCCATTCCACCAGCACGTTGAAGATGATCTATACGATAACAGGCCTCCATTTCTACTTCACCAATAATATGGCCCACAGGAAATGTGAATCCGATTGTTTTTCCTGAACGGAAATAATAATTTAACAATACTAATTGATTAAGAAAAGGGTCACTCATAGCAACATCGTATAATTTACGATTCCAAGTCTTAGCTGAATGAATTAAATATTTGCCTTTATGTTTGGTAGGAGCAGGCCTTGTTTCATATTTTTTAACTCCATGAACCAGTAATGATGCCCAGGGTTGCCATATTGTTAGCACTTTTGGTGCTGGATCAATTTCTCTCATTTGAATTTCATTTTTGTTTGGTAATTGTTTTTATAAATCCATGATTTCATTATATTCCTCTTGCCATTTTTCAATACCAGGAATAGGATAGACAACTTTTTTCATTAGTTCTTTTCCTGTTTTCGGATCTTTACGATACATTTTTCTGGCAAGCTGATGACGTTGGCTTATTTTCACTGATTTATCTTTCCAGTCATCCATTGCTGGATTCCACTCAGGAATTGTTGTATGAAAATAATTGTCCAGATTGTCTTCATTGTCTTTTTTAATAACAGTTCCTCTATTTACTGTAACAATATAGAGATCTTGTTCTTTATTAAGTTTTTCAGCAATCTGTTTGGCGAGTTCTTCTGCTTCAGGCTTTACTTTGAAATGAATGTCGTATTTGATATTACGCATCCAATCTTCAATCATTTGTTCCCATTTTTCTTCCATATCAGAATGGTAAATCATCCGCATCAGATGGTCTGTCAGGAAACTGATCCTCTGAATCGGGTGCTGTTTCTACTTCTTTTGGTTTAAATGTGCTCACGTCAGTAAACTCATTGATATGTGCTTCGTGATGTTCAGGATTGCTTTTCATTTTTTTTAAGATATCAGGTGGTTCCGGGAAAAGTTTTTTTATTTCCTGGGTATCCTTGATCAGCATATAATCATCCAGTTTCCAAATCCATTCCGGAGCTTTTTCCTTCTCATCATAGGAAAATATATCCAGTGCACGTAGAGATGTCTTAAATATTAATTTCTCTTTTCCAGCAATTTTAATTGTAGCTTCTTTAGACTTGATCTCGAACTTGACGTGAACCATAGTATTAATCTCGATCAAGCGAAGAGATTCTAAAGCACCTTTGCTTGCAGAAAAACCGTAATCAGTAACTCTATATCTCGTACCGGTTTTACGAACATGACGAATGGAAAAAGCCCGGAATTTGTTTCCGTTGAATTCTTCTACCGGGCCTTTATACTTCAAGTAGCCATAGGCTCTTCTTTCATTCTTGATCTCCATCTTCTACCTCCTGAGTATATCCTAAGAGTGTTTGTTGATCGAACTTATCGAAGAAATCAACCACAGTAGTATGAGTCTTGGCACCATCGAACATGTCGTTTCCGTCATCGTAGTATTCCTGCATGAATTCCTCAGCTTCTTTCTTGGAATGGAATAATGTTCGGAAGGCCTCCCATTCATTTGATGAGTTACGTGTGAAAATGATGCAGATCTTGATCGTATCCTTTTCCTTGAACTCTTTTTTCTTTTTCGGTTTATCTTTTGCAATGACACGCTCAACTGTTGCTTGAGATACTTCCTGGCCCAGGTCTTCAGATACTCTTTTTGCGACCTCTTCGGACGTTTTTCCCTTGAAGACAATTTTTGCTGAAACATCAGTGTTATCAGGCTCTACAAAATTAGCATCACTTGATGCTAATTTAGGTCTTCCCCTGGATTCACCACGTTCAGACTTGACATCCTCATAATGTTTTAGGATAAGTAAATTTCTTTCTTCAGCAGTAATATTTCTCCTGTCCAACTGAATGGAAACTGCTTTTCTCTGGAGTTCCTCGATCGAGGTGAACGGGATCCTGACAACTGGAACTTGTTCGAGCTTGAGCTCACTGGCTGCTTTTAACCGGTGTCTACCATCAACAAGCATTCCTGCTGATACCATAATAGCTTGCTCAATACCATTCTCTTTTATAGATAATTTAAGTCTTTGATAGCTTTCATCAGGTAAAGGCTTCAATACACTTGTGATCCTTTCATCAACCATAATCGTAGAAGGACTCACGAATTCAACTTCGTTGTTTTTCATTACAAAATATTTTAATAAATGTTATACGTACATATCATTAAGCAAGTATTTTCTTGCTTTCCTGATAAATTTGAATTTTTTTGCTTTTACTGCATTTACAGTAGTGTTCAGAATCCTGGCTATTTCTTTTTGAGAAAATCCTTGGATCTGTAAATGTACATGTTGAGGAGCTTTTGATAATACAAGGTTGGATAATTCCCGGAAATCTCTATCAAATTCGGCCAGTGTTAAGACCTCTTCCGGTAAATACTTACGATGCATTCTGTATTTATCCCTGTAATAATCAGTAATTGCCCATTGAATTGCTTGGTATAAGAATGAATGCGGGAACCTGTCGTTTAGATCAGGATTGTATGAATAGAACTTTAGAAGAGCATTGTGGTAGACATCATCTACGTCATGCTTGTTATGTATGCTTCTTCTGACCAGTCCTTTATATATCCCGTAATTCTTCATTGAAAAAACCAGGCTGGTGTACGGCCAGCCCGGAATCAAAAACCAACAATATTTAATAAGAAATGTACGTGTCAAAATTATACAATTTATTCGTCAATCTTCTCGAAAAGTTCATCGTAAATTGCATGCATTTTGAAACATTTCCCGTAATCTTCAGCGGAATAAAGCTCTCCATCGACATTGGACTTTAGTACATAGTTTCCTGTTTTCTCATTCTTGCTGAATTCAACTACATCTCCTACACTAAATACTTCAGAGTATTTATAATGCACTTTTTTGATCCTCACTTTGAACGAGGTATTTTTCATAGTTTTCCAGTTTATTGATTAGGTTATAACAAGCAGCTGATTCATCGTGACGATTACGATATCCCATTGCTGAGAGAACTCTGGTGCTGTCTTGATCAGAATATGCCTTTCTTTCTAATACCTCTATGGCGTATTTGATAGATTGTGGTGAGATGATGTACAGGTCATCTACACGGAAGATCGTTTCTCCTATCAAGAAGGGTTCACGTTTTTCGAGTTTTATGTGAGGTAGATCTAACAAGTGTTTTTGTTTTTCACGAACATTATGGTATGTATATTCTACACCGGACATGTGATTTAAAGGTTTAATTTTGCCGTCATCTATTTCAGCAATCAAGTTTTTAGTCAATGCTTTTACAGCTTTAACAACTCCTCCCCATTCATCTTCCGGAATTTCGGTCCATTTATAAATATTGTCGTAACTGAACATGTCTTTATCCAAGAATTCAGCATTACCTCTACGATAATATTCGATACCAGTACGCCAAGCAGTATCTATCATAACCGCAACAGTTTCGTACACAAGTAGTATTCGTTTAGGATCACCGGCGTTATATGGATTTTCAACCTTAACTTCTTTAAACCATTTGTAATTAATGTAAGTCGATCTGCTTTTGACTATTACATTTTTATATGCCTTTTTGACATATTTCGTAGCCTCAGCCACTTTGTTTTTGTGTGCTTCTTCGGCTTCATTTTTAAGCACAGCATCTAACTGCTTTTTTAATTTATCTGATTCTTTCATTTATTAAGATTTTACGAGTAAATACAAGCCGCCCTACCCTCTGATCATGGTGTCAGAATATAGGGACGACTGGCAATCATTTCGGCCAAACCAATCTACTGGTGACAATCCATTCCTCGCCTCTATCGAGGTAACACTCTCGCGAAAACCTAATTAAAGGCCACCATATATTTCGCAACGAAGTTGTCGGCGGTGGGACATTGCTTCGGGTTATGTTCGTGTTGGGATCGAGTACCAGGTTTTGATTCTCTTTTTGTTTCGGGTTGGCTAATTCCCTGGCTGTAGCGATGTTTAGAACAGCCTATAAAAAAACCCTCCAGCTTTGCAGGTGAAGGGTAGGTATGGGAATTTATGACTGATGAGCTTGCGCTCAAAGAACATACGTTACTATAATCAATCACAAATTCCACATGACAAAAGTATAAAACTTTTGCCGATTATCAACTTTTATTTTCAGACTCTATCATATCACCAGGATCACGAACTGGTTCTGGCTCTTTATTAGGCCTGGATACTTCCAATACAGCTGGCTTAGTTGGACCATCCATCATCGGAATTTCTTTTTTCGGAGGAGGAGGTGCTTGTTCTTCCAGTGCAATATTCTGTCGTATGAACATTGATTTGGAGGTTTCCATTGCGCCGATAATCTCGTTGTACATAATTGCTTGCCCGTCTATCGAGCTAATCTGGGTGTTGACTACACCATTTTGTCCTACTTGGATTTCTACCACAAATTTAATAGGTACTTTTTCCATCTGATTACTGTTTAAATGATTATTAATTGGACTACTCAGCGAAGATACTACAAATCCTCATTCAAGCCTCGTTCCTCATTCAAATCGTGATGGTAATTCAGAAATCGTGGTAGAATTTCATCAATTTGATCCAAAGACTTTAAGATTTTTCTTCTCTCTTCAAGAACGTCTTTGATCATTTCTTGTTTTACATGCTTGATCGCTTCTTCGAGATTGAAAAAGTATATTCCGCCATATTCGCCTTTTATTTGAGTACAACCTGGATCAAAATTTCCACGTTCAACATAGATCGATCGGCTCTTGTAATCTTTACAGACTGTTTTCAATGGCGGTTCGTTAACAGGCTCCAACATCAAGTAAGTTACTTTATGGAGTTCAATATTATAACCGCGGGTTTTCCATACTGAAGATCCTATTTTCAAATCGGTAAATCGTTTCATTCTTATTCGTGGTTTTTAAATTTTTTAATATGTCCCAGTGGGCATATCCAGTATCCCTCATCTGGTTTAACTTCCATTGACAGGTCACATTCTTTACAGTAACCCTCTTCCTCCATATTAATCAAAATTCCTTCTTTGCCGTGCTCTTCGCGAACTTCAAAATTCCAGGCTTGATTATACGGATCTTGTAGAATTTCCATAACTCGAGCTGCAGCTTCTTCATTTGTTTCAGCTTCAACTTCTATTGTATATACAACTTGGTATTCCATTATTCTATGGTTAAATGGTTAAATATGAAATCGAGATCATCCATCAAATGATCCATATCGTAAGATTTTCTTTTTGGAACATGAGAATGCCGATCGAGGTCCGGAACGAAAACAAACTTTGTCCCGTAGCGCCTGATATGCATTTCTTTGATGTCAGCTTTTATTTTTATTTTTTGTTCCGCCGTTAGTGGTTTTATACTCATCTGCTTTAACGCTTGCTTCTATATCATAATACAGTTCATCCCATTCATCTATTGATTCATTTAGATTCCTGAGCATTTTTATAAGAATGTCTTTTTGAATCCTATGGTATTGAAAAACAATAAGAAATTCATCACCTTTGTACAAATTAATAAGCTGTTGATCTGTAAGAAATGCAACAAACCATCTACTCTTAGGATTTAGCAATATTTTGAAAACAACTTTCCATCTTATGATAAATTGCTCAAACTTAATTTTTAGCTTTCTTTTCCTGCTCATCGATTTCTTGTTTAGTCCATGCATATTCCTTGGTATCTACTTTAAAATCATGCCCGCAGGTACAGTGATAATATTGGATCCAACTATCTTCTCCAAGGAAATATGTATTAGAGGATCTGCAATGAGGGCAATCAGGATTTTTTCTTTTTGATTTCATGGTTGTAATTTAAAATTTCTACATCAAATACCGGGTAAACAAATTCGACCTGTTCAACATAGGATTTGCCATTCAGACCGAAACATGTCCATTGATCTTCTCTGTCATCTCCATCTCCGTGCAATGCAAATAGAAATCCAGGAAAGAATGAGCTTATGAATGCCATATCCTGTTCGCTTTCATACCATTTTGAAGAATCAGCTCCGCTTCCATCTTCTTCAAGAGCATAATTAGCATCTTCACAATGTGCCTGGAAAAACTTCATTATTTTTTCAACATCTTCATCACTGGCAAAGTTGTTGTAATCACCTTCTCTAACATCGTAAATATGCATATAGTGATAAGTGTAATATCCCATGATTATAAGTATTGATATTCTAATGTTTTGACATCAAGCTTAGCGTAAACAGTGTGAACTGTATTCTCAACATCACTTTGAACTCCATATTTTATCTGGAGAATGTAGAATTCGTGGTCTGCTTCTTTGCGTTCAATTTCTTCTGGTTCCAAAACAATTATTGAACAAAACCCGCCCGAAATCATATTCAAAGCATTATTCGATTTTACATTTGCACGGATCAGATTTATCCTTGATTTGATTTTATCTGATAAACGAGCAGGATCAATTGGCATTCTTTCGTTTGCAAGAACAAATTTTAAAGCTTCAATCCAGCCTTCATTATTTTTAATTTCAGCAATATCATTTGGATCATGCTGTGTTTTAAATTCGTAGCACTCTAATAGCGCTGATTGTATATCTCTTATAGCTCTCATTTTATTTTGTTTTTGATATTGTCCAACCGATGACATAAATAGAATATCCAATACCAAGTCCGGATCCTATGATTATATCTAAAATCCATTCTGCCTGACTCATTGGTACCATGTTCCATCCAAAGTATGCGTTCTCAATCAAGGCAAGCATAAACGATATTCCTAATATTCTTAGTCCTATTTTTTTCATAACATTAAAAAAGCCTCCACTTAGGATGGAGGCTTAAAATCATTTATAAATCAATTATATTTTATACTCCGAAGAGTAATGTATATCGCCAGGACCAAGAAAGTTCTTGAGGTTTCCGGGACTATGTTCTCCGGTTTTTGTAATGTTCAGCGAACTATACCAACTATCACTTTTGTTTAATTGGTATTTGTTGAATTGATCATTCTGACACATGTACTCCCAATACATGACGACTAACATGTAGTTGTCTGGTAGGGTAATTGTTTCTGTTTGAATGATCATTACCTCACATTCCTGGTCGAGGTCGATACATAGTTCCACCTCTACTGGAGGTGAGATATCAGCGGCCATGTACAATGGATAGGCCGTGATAAATAAGAGCAATAATATTGCGAATGTGGCTCTTTTCATCACTTCACTCCTTTCTTTAAATTATGTGGCAATATTGCCGTTTGTAAAATTAATATTTTATATTATATGAAAATTTTTGCAAGAATTCTCTTATCAAAACCGGTTCTGGTTCGTGATCAGGTTCGTGATATTGATACACTACTTTGTAATCGAATGCAGTTGGCATAAGCCAATGCATTGCATCGTGAATCATTCTGTCGGTAACATACTTTTCTCCATTCCATTCTCGAGCATAAGCTTTACCTTCATAAATGTCTTCGTAAATATTTTTCTTTGATAAGTTAATTCGTGACTGATAATAATCAGTCAGCATATACTCACCTGTATAGTGTAATGTAGCAATTCCACCATCTTCCATAAGAATGGTGACTTCATTGATCATCTTTCTATTGGTTTTAGAATTTATCGGAATAAGAATTAAAACATTTACTCTGTCCATGATAATAAATTAAAAAGAGTGCCCGAAGGCACTCTAACAAATTAAATAAGACTCTCTATTGAGAGGTTTGTTCAATATCACCGGGATGTTCCGGCGACTCTAATTCAAAGACGTGGTATCCTTGCACATAATCATGGAAAGTACCAACGTACATTATACCTGAGTCAATATTTATTTCCTGAAATGTAGGATAAACTCTGAGTTCTCGTGGTATATTAGGATTTTTTGATTCGCATATAGCATATAGATAAAAATTATCATCTATTTTGTGGATCCCTGTAAGCAACATTGAACCTTGTGGCATGAATACTTTTTGAATCGGGATACCTGGTGTAATTTGAAATTTCTGTACTTGCATAATTTTGCTTTAAAATGGTTTACCTTTTGACGGAATAGGAACGTTTAGATCAAATTTGATGCTATGGTTCACTCGGGCTAAAAATTCTTCTAAGAGCTTTATACGGCCATTTAGTGATTCATTTGTTTTGATCAAATCAATTTCGAATAAAGCAAGTTCTTGCTCTAAGTCGTCAATAAGTTTCATATAGGGATCCGCAGGCTGGATCCCTTTACGTAACTCGGTAATAATTTCCTTAATTCGTCCCATTAGGTAAGCTTAACCGGTTCTTTTGCTTCTTCAGCGATTTCTTTAATCACTTTGTAGCGTTCCTGGAAATACAATCCCAGTGCACCAGTATTCTCCAACCTGTTCTCAATTACCTGCTGATGAGTAGAAACTTCAGTGGCGGCTTGATAAAGATGATATGCTGTTGCCAGCTCACCTTCAAAATTCATCATACCACGTTGCATATCGTGAATCCTGGAATGTGATAATGGAGCAATGATCTTAGTATTCTTCTTATTCATTTCACATAATCTGTGAAGATTTCCAACAACTGTATCAACTTCAACAATAGGATCAATCTCTGTACTCTGAAGAGCTTTAAGAATTTCCATATCACGTTTGCGATATTTTCGCATATTTTGTATCCATGAACTGAGGATCTCTAACATTCGTAGAAATGGCATTCCCTGGGAGCCGTAATTTTGAATCATTTGACCACCGAATATATTCATATTGGAACAAATGTTTACATGTTGGCCCATTGCTAATGCAATACCCTGTTTGTTATAGCTGATAGCAATTTCAGTATGAGTTTTATCGTTAGAAAAATCCTCACCATCAACTGCAATCCTGCCAATACAATTGTTTACAATAGTGCCGGTAATATCGTAAACTGATTTATATCCTTTACGCTCAACTTCTCGTGGAGTCGGAGGTTTGATACCTGTTTTTGATACATGGAGTTTATCCACTCTGGCTACATAACCACGATTCTCAAGATCTTCAATTACATCTGAAAATAATTGATGATGGCTGACCTCGTGTTTGGATCCGCCCTGGTAATCTGCTGTTGCTCTCAATTCATCAAGAGTCAAGTCTATGACCTTTACGTCATCGGTAAATTTAATTTCGTTTTTCATGTTTTAAAAAATGTTATTTATTCTACAAAATCGGGTTTAAATTCTTTGTATTCTTTCATCGGTTCTTTAGTAATAATAATCCTGTCACCAGCCCAAGTTCCTACATGAGGATTATCTCCTCTGTAATCACCTCCGCCTCGTCCGTTACCGGAACAGGTTAATAATGGTAATGGATGAATTATCCAGCCATCATCTTCTGGACATTCACGCTTGTCAACAAACACTTCCTTATTTATATTATTGATAAAAAAGAATCTTGCTTCAAGCATATTTACAAATGCAGGTTTTATTTTTCGATAGGCTTCGGATGCAAAATGATACAGAGTGAAACCAACCTCCTCCCTGCTCTTATATCTACGATGTTCTTCTTTTTGTTCAAGATTCTCCTTCCAAATATGATCAATGATTCTTTGGGATTCTGAAGAATTCATATCAATAAATAATTTTTCATCCATATAGTCACCTGCCCAGACAATTCTTTGTCCACACCAACGTCCTTTAGGCGTAAGCAATCCTTCAACTGCCCAAACAAAATCATTTAGTATCCAGGAATGTTCCATTAACTTTAATCCGCTATCGTAATCATGCGTATACATATACTCTCTGGAGTCAATGCATACAGGTTTGTAGTATTGTCCCATTTACAATTGTTTTAAACATTCGGATCTCCAATTTTTTGCATAATCACTGATATCTCCATTTGGAAATTCTTCAGGTTTTGATAACGCATTCATTACTTCTTCAGAAGCTTCGTAATAATTAGGACCGACACTTTCGTCCATGTCCTTATAGTACAACATGCCTTCAGCATCACGTTCAAAAAGAACAACTAATCCAAAGACATATCCTTTTGGGTGCCTTATAGCAGCATAAATCTCAGAACGCTCGACACCATCGTTTCCTTGTGTAGGAGATGGTTGAGCTACTTCATTGAAAGCTAAGATTTGATAACCATCTCTGCTGAATTCACCTTGAAATTCAATTTCAAATGGTTTACTTGATTTATATGATGTCCATCCCATAACTACCAACTTGCTCTATAATAATATTCTTGTGATAAACCTTTTTGAGCCTCTTGTTCGACTAATGGTTTTAGGATTTCAATTGTAAGTTCAATATCTCTCATATACCATTGATCGTAATTAGTGCTACCAAAAAAGAAACCTGATTGTGTAGGTAAAAGTTCTTCAGCAATCTGAGGATTAACCATTATAAGTCCTTTTTCCATAAGAGGAACTTTAACAGCTTTTCCTTCTTCATTTTTCTTGAATGTGTAACCATTTTCAATATCATCTTCTCCCATAATAACTTCATTCTTGATCTTTACGCAGATTTCATAAAGTTCTTTGAGCTTTTCCGGGTCAATCCAAACAGTCTGACATTCATCAACACCATCAGCACAATTATCAGTAAACCATAGGTGAATTTGATTGGCTTTTCTCCAGTATCCCACTTCTTCTTCGATGTAAGAAATGTTTTTGACATCAATGCCAGGTAGAGGCTTACCGCCTCTACTGACACTAATTTCAGTTCTTTCTTCTGGTGTCATGTGATCCCAGTTCTTAACGTAAGTCTTTCGACTTAAATACATATCTAATCCCATATTACCCTATTCTAAATCCACCAGATTGAGAAGAGAATTTGATAAAATCCTCTACATTCTGCACATTAAATGGATAGTTTGTTTCAAATGGTCTTCTTTTTCCCTTACCACCACATGCATTACATTTTGTGGTTTTCTCTTTAGTAATTACTGGTAAATCAGTATTAAGTAGATCGCTAATGGCATCAACTGTCCTGGCATGTATTTCGATATCTTTCTCACTCCAAACCCGAATACCTGTTCCATTACAAAATTCACATTTTTCATCTGGCTTATCTTCCAGATCTTTCATGTAAGTTTTCATAAATTCAAAAGTATGGCCCATGTTAACCATAGCTTGTAATCTTTCAGCTATTTTAATGGCTTTATCCTCTTCGATCAGATGCCAATCATTAAAACAGCCTGCAGCCTGGTCTTCTTCGGTAAGAACATCACCGCAGGTATCACATATATATCCCCACAATGGCCTCCACCACCATACATTGTTACGAAAATAAATACCAGGATTCTGTTCCTGAAATTCACGACTCTTTTTGAAGTATAAATCTTTTTCTTCCTTGGTAGCCGTTTCCCAATTTGGTTCTTTTGGCGCTGTTCCATTTACAATTGGATTCTCGCCTGATAAGTCAAATCCCATAATCTTATTTAATTTAAAAGTTTATTATTATTACCTCTCAACCTTCGATCTTTCGATTTAAGCTGATTGATTTCTTTGCGCATTTTTGTCATTTCATCAATCATCTGTTTCTGTCGTTGTTGGAAATTATTCATGTTCATGGTGATCATTTCTAAAGTTTCCATCAACTCTTTTTTTTCTTCTTTTGTCATACTTGTTGTATCGCTCCTGCTTTTCTACAGATGTAATTTTCGTCCTTTTCTTCCAATTGATTTACTGGATTTAATGGACAATTAGAACAATTATCATAACTTGGCATTTTCGGATATCCTTCTGCGTCCATTTTTAAGATAGCGTCAACTGTATCTTTGATCAATACTCGTAACTTTACTTGTCTATCTTTTGCAGCTTGATAAAATTCTGCATTTTCCGTTATCATCTTTTGATTAGGACTGCCATCAGGATTATGAAACATGGCTTCAGTTGCTACTGGTATAAATTTATGCCCTCTGCCTGAAGGTCTGTAATCAAACACCAAATAAGCACCAGGAACCTGTCCCAGGTAAGAATAGAATACAATTTGAAATAAATCCATATATTCTGGAGTTCCCCAGCAATATTCACCGAACTTGGACTCCCGGTCCATGGTTAATTTCAAATCAATAATAGCTTTTGTGTAAGAAAAACCTGTCATCTCGACCGGGCTTTCAATGTCACACGTACCCTTGAGCTCGAATTCTATTTCTGGATGTTCCTTTACTTCCAATCTACCATGTAATCTTCTCCAGATATTTCGTTTTTCATCACTATTGTGTACCTGGATACCATAACGATTGGCTATCATTGGAAACATATCAGCTTGCTCTTCGATTCGTAATTGCTGAATAGACTTTTTACCTGAAGATAATCTGATGGCTCTATCATATTCATCAATATATCTTCCTTTAAAACATACTTCTTCAAAATATCTGCCGTACATCATACTCATTGTAGGCGGAGCTTTCCTGTCACCAAGTAATATCGTATGCTTGATCTTACGTGGACAATATGGTCTGGCTTCACCTCTCCAGAATAAAGATCCCATCAATGTAGAACTGATGGAAATCTTTTTGATATCGTTTCCTTCATATACTATGCACGGAGGATAATCATCGTCTAATATTTTCTTTAAACGATCAGGAAGCTCTCTGGTCCTTTCCCGTCCTGTATCGAGTTTTCGCTCTGGTTCGGATCCGGCTGGTTCTGATGTTCTGGTTGGAAGCTCGGTTGATTCTCTTGATTTGTTGCCATGCTTTGCTCTGAGCTTGGCGAGCTTCTCTGCTGGGGACTGCTTTCTCTCCATGTACGTGCTTGATTTACTGCGGTTAAACATTTGTTTGCGTGATCAATTATTGCTTCCAGTGTAACTTGTTGAGTAGGAACTTGTGCCCAGTATTCACACGCTATTTTTAAGACTCCTTGGACACCAATGGCTTTATTGTTAGGCTTGAAACCTTCCTGAACTAACCAATTCATAAACCTGGCAATGATTGTATTGTAATCTTCAGCAAGTTTATTCATAATGGAGTTAGCGGCAATCATGGCAACCTGCATCATTATTTCCTTTTGCTCTTCTTTGGACATTTCTTTTTTGTAACGTCCTCCACCGCCACCTTTACTTCTATCAGGATCATCCATCTTGGTAATTTGAGTCCAGGTATAATTGTTTGCAGATTTTTCTTCATGCTGGATTTCATATTCTTTTCCAACTTCCCAACTCGGGCTTTGTGATTTGGCATTCCGTTGACCGGTAACACCATTGCTCCATACTGTATCAAATACATAGAATGTAGCATTGTTTCGACCGGTCCAGGATCTATGATTTCCATTTTGATCAATGGCCGGTTTAAAACTAAGTAGTTTCGCTTTCATTAGCTTCTTCGTTTAATTGTTCAAATACTTCAATTGTAAGTCCTTGTTCTACGCCTTTTACATAGTCAAGGACAATAATGGCATCGTTTTTCTCTGCTTTATTAGCGAGTAATTCAATGCTTTTATGATCAAGCTCACTGGCTTTACCAAGGCAAACCAATGGCATGTTAGGATTCAGTTTTAACATGAGATCTGCTACGGTAATAATAGCTCTTGAATAGGAAAGCGATTCTTCCGTGAACGGGACGAGGTCTTCACCTTCCTTATAATATAATTGCCCGTCTTCGATCTGTATACCATCAATATTAAAGTTGTTTTCGATAATGATCTTCTTCTCCGCTCGAAGCTCCGTGATTTTCTGATCTGCGTTCTCATGTTTCTCTTTTAATTCTTTACGTTTATTGATATTGTCAGCTGAGGCTTTTAATTTAATGTATGCTTCGTATGCAGCATCTACAGCCTCTTTGCTGGCATCCAATTCAATCTTTTTTTGCTCGAGATCACCATCAGGCTCAACTAAATCTTTTCTTAGTTCTTTTAATTGTTGTTGTTTGATTTTGGCAATCTCAAGTTTATTTTCAAGCTCTTCGATTTCTCCTCCAATATTAGAAAGTTCACGATCAATCCTATCTTTTTCAAGAGTAAAATCCTGCATTGCAGACCTGTCTTCTTGATATTGATTAAGCATTTTGTCGTAGTCTTCTTTCCATTCTTTATAGGAATTAGCCATCTCAATTGTTTCATCATCCATATCCTGAGCTTCCGGGATACCTTTGAGCTGAATACTGGCATCTCTTCTGTCAAGATATAATGTACCGTCCTTTTCGTTTACCTGGCCATCTATTTCAATCAATCTTTGACGAACAGGTGGAGGCATCAGTTTAATAAAATATTCAGCTTGCTTGCGCCTACCGGCTTCAGTTAATCCTAATCCGAGAAATTCATCAGTAGTTACATTTTGCCATTTGAAAATGTGCTCAAGATCTGTCTTACGTGTGGATGTGGTTAGTTCTGGCGTGATAATTTTGAACGATGGAGTTTTTCCTTCCTTCAGGTTAATCATTATCCTGTACTGTTCACCTGGTACAGGTTCGATCATAGCATCGATAAGACCACTTTTCTCACCATTGGTAAGCATGTCTTTCGGTATTTTACCACTGAGTGCGGCTACTAATGCTTTGATAAATGTGGTTTTTCCTTTGCTGTTTGATCCACTAACAAACCATAACCTACCACTTGTTAATTCTGCAGTAAGCTTCTCGATCAACCTGACGTTGATCATGTTCATTTTTACTGTGCTCATATTTAATCTTGATAATAAAGTTTATACCATTCGTCTACTGATTGAAGGCGATGACCTGCCTTTTTAATTATTTCAATTGCTTTCTCTTCCTCAGTTAAATCAGGAAAAGGTGTAAGTATTCTGTCAATAGGATTCATAACAAGTATTGGATCATTTTTAGATCCTATATCGTGAGCAAATCTCCATACTTTGAAAGTAACATCTCCTTTTTCAATTGCTTTTCGCATGTGATCTCGAGTAATTTTAGGACCAAACAATGTTGAATTATGACAATTATCAATCCCAATAGCTACTTGACCATAATCTTTAATCTTTCCTTCTAAAGTAACCCAGTCATAGTTACCTTGTTTTACTCTAATAGCATTACTTCTGGATATTCCACCGGTATTGAAACGGCCTTGAACCTCAACCTGTAATATAAAATCAGGTATATCAGGATGAAATATCTTAATAATTTTGATGATCGAATCAACATCATGGATGAAAGTTCTATTGAAATGTGTTTCGTATTTCATCATAGCTTTGGAGTTAAAATATCGTCAATTGGATTTATATGATTTAATTTCCAGAGTGCTTTTGGTTGTTCTGCAGGTAATATAACCTCGATCTTTCGTCTTGTATGATAAGCCACTTCTTCAATAAGCCTTCTTGTATGTAATCTGTCAGCAAAATTTTCTTTAGCGTGCTCCAGATTATAAAATGTAGTTTCCCAGAATGGTTTATTTTCAGGATTGTTAATTCTGACTTTCCAGTGACATTTTTCTTCACGTCCAATCTCAACAAGTTCGATTACGTGGTTCGTTCCAACAACAGCTGTTTGCCGTAGAGGTGCTATTTGTATTATTTCAAAATGTTCTTTTTCCATCACATATTTCTTAAACGATTTTGTTCTTTGAATTCTTCAATTTCAGCTTCACGTTGTTCGATAGTCTTTGGTTCAAATTTTTGACGTGCATACCAAAACCATCCTGATTTGTAATTACGCCATTGACCATAGGCTCTGAGCTCTTCTTCAGATGTTAGCTGATGCAATATCCAGGACTCTTTATATCCTTTCTTTTGTTGAATGATCCTGAGTTCTTCAAATGTTTTACCCAGGGCATAGATTTGCAACTGGAAACCATCGAGTAATTCAAGATCTGCTTCAATACGCTCTTCGATTTGCTCGATCCTGGTACGTTGCCATACATATCCACATACACATTCTACTGTACCAATTGGAACCATTCTCTCGCAGTTGGGACATTCTTTAGTCATACTGCTTTCTCTACGAAATCTTTCTGTATCATTTTGCAATGACCAATTACGTGGTTGTTCCCAAAATCCATGCTGAGATGAATTGTTACCGAAATCAAGTATAACAAATTCATTTTTACCATCAGCTATCCTGGATCCTCTACCGCACATTTGCAAAAACAATGGCAAAGATTTAGTAGCGCGATAGAGAATAACAACTTCGATGGTTGGATCATCAAAACCCATAGTAGCAATGCCTACATTACACAAAATCTTGATATCACCTTCCCGGAACAATTGGAATATTCTTCTGCGCTCTTCATCAGGTGTATTGGCATCCACATGGGCCGATGGAATACCGATTTGATTAAATCGCCAGTTAATATCCATTGAGGATTCCACTGAAGCTGCAAACAGAATAGCTTTTTTATTTGGAGTATGCTTGTTGTAATTTTTGATCACTCCTTCATACACACGTTGATCAATGAATTCGTGGTGCATATCTTCTGAATTGTAATCCACATTAGACAGTCTAACATTGTCTAAATTGATACGCATTCCGTAAGTAGAAGGCTTTGAAAGCCATCCATCACTAACCAAGTCCGGAACATCGACAACCTGGATAAGATCATCATAATACGAGTCAAGGCTATTGGCCTGTCCTTTTCTATACGGCGTAGCTGAGAAACCAAGAACTATGTTATTACGTGGTATGAATTCAAATATCTTATCGAAATTACCGATGTGTCCTTCATCTACAATTATTAGGTCGAAGTCAGAAACAAAATTTTCATACTCTCCACGATTCTGCATGCGCCTGAATAGCGTTTCTACCATTGCAACGACTATATCTCCGTCTGGAACAAAGCGTGTCTTAGCGGTCAGCTCATGGGCTAATATGCCGAAGTTATCAAATGTACCTCCAGTCTGAAACAGGATCTCTTTCCTGTGAGTGACCATCAGTACTTTTTTACCCTGTTCCTGGACTTTCTTTGCGATGTAGGAGAAGATAACAGTCTTCCCGGCACCAGTTGGTGCGCACACCATGATTCTTTTGTTTCCATGACGAAGACTCTCTTGAGTTTTCTTCACAATTTTGTCTTGATAATCTCGTAGTGTAATCATATTTCTATACCAAATTTTGTTTTTACAATATCAGGACAACGCATTACATGAGGGCGTTTTGTGGTTTTGTCTTTATATCTAAGATACACATTTTCAGTGACACTATGAGCTCCAGGAGGCCATATATTTGTACGAAATGTAGTAATTCCTGCAGCATTCAATCTGTTCTGCATCGGTAAATTATTTCTCTTCATTTTCAATTCCTTTTAATACAGCATATCCAGTAATAGAAGGTTTATAATTTCTTTCATCACTTGGAAATCCTTTGAATGCAACATCTACTAAAGGTCGCCATCTGCTATTCCATACTCTACCTTCCGGATCTGTTTCTTTTATCCAATTGTATATTTTTATACAATCTTCAGCATCTTTTTTATAGTCAGGTCTTTTCAGCTGTGCCTGTAATCTTTCCATTAATATTCCCATGTGAAGTAAATTTTATAAAAAGAAGCGGGTGATAGGCCATATCCTGCTTAGTCACCATCATCGTACCCTTGCTCATCTTGATATCTTTCGGAACCTGTGAACAAGCTGTTTAAGTACTCGGCCTCGCTTCTTTTAAATGTGCTTAGTGGACTGAACCAGTAACATCGCCACCACTAATATTTATGCCATAGTACCGAAAGTATTTCTACTTGTTACTGGTAGCCTTGATGCATACACATTATTTAAAAAAACCTGCAGGCGTTGGAGGTTCGCCATATTACCTGAACTTACATCAGCTATGATAAAGAGGATCAGTTGGGGTTTCAACCATTATTCCATTCCAATCTTGTACCTGCAAGTTATCTCAATGGTTCTATTGAGTATGTTTTAAAAATCTCCTGTCACTGTGCAGTCAGTGAATAATTTAAATATTTTCTGGGACTGAGCCAGCTGGACTTAACCACCCAGATATATCCGAAGAACGACCTTTTTCACCTTTTCAAGTGATGGTAATATTTAATTTGTTATCCCTTCCACAAACAACGCCTACTGCAGGCTGTAATATATTCAGAGCCAGCTTGATATTTTGCACTCACATTGATTTTCAGCAAATCTTCATCCGCATTCCTGTTTTCTTACTATTTGCTTTCAGGCAGGAGATTAAAACAGGGCGGAGTTATGAAGTCTTAACCCTATTTTACTATATTATTCCAGATGCTTTGGCTGCATCAACAATATCTGCATCTGAATCAATTAATTTTATGATTTCAGCTTTAGGATGTACAGCCGGATGGTTACGATCAGTTGCTATTTCAAGAATTACATTTCTAAAGCGTTCAGCTCTGTCTTGACTGTCAAAATAAAGAGGAAATTCTCTGTTTCCTACTTTATAAGTAAGTTTGAATATATCAGTCATTTTAAAATGAAAGTTTAATTTTATTCATCTTTTCAATTAGTTTATATTCGATCTTTCCGGAGTTCGCAAACGTTCATCTTCATTTTGCTCATAAGCTACTTTTTGGCCCATAAAATCTATTGCAGCAACATTACATTCATGTCGCTTACACCATACCTGGAATCCTTTAGGAGTCCATCCAACTTCTAATGAAGCGTAATCTCTTGGAGATATTCCATCTGGTTTTTCTTTTATGCATTTTTTGCAATGGAAGAACATGTGAATCTTGTTTTTCATCTTTCTTTTCTTTTTTTATATGCGGTATTCCTTTAAATGATGACGGATATGTTATTGCTGTAGAAGCGTAACATAAATTATTCATACCAAAAAAACCTTTATAATATTGAGATCCTTTAGGAATTAAGCACGGTACAATTGTAGGATTAGTAAATGATGTTAATCCCATCGATTTTTTATAATCGAATACAGCTTTACGTGCACCTTCAAGAGTAGCAAATGAATTAATACCAGCCTTGATCAAAAATCTATAAGTGTCCGGAGGATATCTATATGAATTCTCTGTATAAGTAGGCACATTTGCAGTATAGGAACCATTTTTTTCAATTGGCACATGCTGAAACGGTGTAAACCATTGTCCTAATGAATCTGGATTTCTATGTTGTACAACAATCTTAAAAACATGTAGATCTTGATTAGCTGTACGTAATTTTGGTTTATGATAAGTTTCTAAACACATAAGCATTAAATAAAAGCAGGGCCACACGAGAAAGTTTTACCAAAAACTATTGTATGATGATGTGCAGCCCTGACTAACAATTAAACTACTAAACTACTCCCGAAGGGTTATCTGTTGGCTCGTAAAATGGTCGATCAGACTGTTTAGCCTTTTCAATCAAATCACCCATATCAACTGATTCACCACCTGGTTTAAGAAGTCCCATAAAATGAATGCCTTCACCTTTCATTGGAGTCATGCCAGGTATAGCCTGAAGCTTTTTACTGACACGATTATAAAAGACAACTTGCGATTCATAGGTTTTTGCAAGATCATATTCGAATACAGTTCCCTTTCCGAGTTTAAAGAAATCTTCATCATACCACGGTATAATGATTACAATATGAGCATTCTTGACCATATATTTGTCGTATGTGGATCCTTTCACATGGTACAGAGGATCAATCCCGAATACCTTACAACCAGCAATTACAGTCTGAAGATGCTCATCTGGAGCGTTAACATGTTTTGAAATGTAAATACGTATGTGAGTTCTTTTTTCCATTATGTTATTTTTAAAATGTCATCAATTGGATTTTCTTGTTTGGCATTAGGAATTTTGATCGTAGGTTTTGTACCAACAACATTTTCTACTTTCATCCAATCCTTGTATTTAGGAAAATCTACACAAACATCACATAGTTTTTTAGGTTCTCCTTCATCATGTTCAGCATAATAATTGACTTCATTTACATCCATTATATAGCGACATTCATCGCAATTGGATATTCCGTCATGGCATTCATCACATACCAGATATTCACCATCAGGATCAGTAACAACATAAGGAGGATTTTCTTCACGATTTATTTTTTCAAAACATTCAGCGCATTCGTAATAAAACTCTGAACTTTCACGCTGTTCGTTGTTTACTGCAATATCATGCATAATAGCATTCAAATCGCAGGCGGCTATTTTTACTCTGCCTCTGGCGTATCTGCGATCCCAATCAGTCGTTATATTGTCTTGGATGCCGGCTAATTTGTAAAAACAACCATGATCCGCATGGTATATGTATACCGGTATACCAACTTCAAATCCCACTCTTCCTTCAGTAGAGATACCTTTTCCAAGGTTACAATGTCTAATTTCTTCTTTGCTGAAGGCCTCATCGTGAGAAATAATAACGACAGCATCGGCTTCACGAATAGGACGGTCAGAATAGTTCGCTCCGAAACCGGTCGCTTTTGTAAGCTCAACGCTTTTCGAGTAAAGTTTCTCCCGTACCTGGTGCCAATCATCAGGTACAGAGAGATTACTTTTTGAAACATAGATCTTAACCATCAGAACTTTTGTCTGGATCTGTTACAATATCTGTATCAGGAGCTCCACCAGCAACAGAGATGTTAAGCGTCCCAAATTGTTTCTCGTATGCTTTTTTCGCGGTAGTCATTTTTACTGTAAGAGCAAAAATGTTATCCTCGATTTTCTGTGTTTCTTCAGCCCAGGTTTTTGGATTGAAGTCCTCACGGTAAGCAAGATCAGTTGTTTCCTTCGGTGAGAGATCATACATGCGTTCAAGCTTGAATTTCTCGTTTTCGATTTTGTCGATGAGATCTTCAACAATTTTACGCTTGGCACGTTCAGCTTGACCAGCAAGCATTATACCGCGATCTTGTTTGATTTTCTCATTCGTATTCACAAGATTTTTGTAGAATACAGTGTTTTCAATTTTGTTCATTTAAATGTATTTAATTGTTAATAAATAGGTCATAAAAAACCCTGCCCATCTCTGAGCAGGGTGAAGAAAAATGATCACTTACCGATTTGGTAGAAATGATTAAATTCTGGATAGGCAAGCATCCGTATAATCTTCTTCTTGCCGTTCCTATTTTTATCGATTTTAACGATGTAATATTTTTCGATAAAGTCAACATTTCTCTTAAATAATTTCTTAATTGAACTATGATAATACATAGAATTGATCAGCATGGCATTGGTACAAAAGTCTTTGTATCTACCAGCACCTCTGAGGTGGATCATTTCAGGCTCATAGGCATTTTTCAGATTGCTTTCTTCGAGAGTAGCCTTCGTGAAATGATGTAGCAAAATAACAGCATTCTCTTTAGGACTGGTTTTGATGTTCCAGGATTCAATTTCCCGGATAATTTCTAAGTCAACATCCATTTCGCGGCCTTTATTTATCGGAATAATCTTCATAATATTATCGATAATTAAAAGGTTGAATTTACCATCCCGTTTAGATCTGAATTCTGCATATTTCTGTCCCACTTCTTTTATTGTGGAGCTTTTAGTTACGAACTCAATATCGTATTTTTTAACATCATCTGGAATAATATCTTGCCAACGGCCACGTTTAAGAGTAGCATCATCTAACAAAGTTTCCTGAGCTACAAAGCCACGAATCAATTTATCTGCCGGATCTTCCATTGAATACCATAGAACAGAAATGTTCGGATATTTCATTAAGAGCAAACGCACACAGTAAATCATTAGCTTGGTCTTGAACGTACCTTCATTACCTCCAACAATGGTAATACTTTGAGAAGAGAATGGCATGTGTTCATCAATAGCTTTCCAGCCGATAGGATATTCTTTGTATCGTAATTGTCCTGTTTCAATTTTACCGAGAGCTTGGTCCATGGTCATATCATATTCATTTTCGAAATCTGGATCCAATTGAGATGTTACTTTAGAGATCTCTTGAATAATAGTTTCGAGTGTTGCATCATTTACTACCATATCTTGTATGCTCTGACCTAATCTCCACAGGTCATCATAGAATGTTTCCGTGATTAACTCACGTATATTAGGTTTTAAGTTAGGAAGATTAGAAGCGAGCACACACTCTGTGATTTCCTGAATATCAAGCTCTGTTTCATTAATTTCATTTAAGGTGACGACTTTACCCTTTTTCGATTCTGACAAAATGAAATTAAATATATTTTGTCGTGTTTCTGAAGTGAAATAATTTGATTTGAGTTTGACGCATTCAACTTTACCAAGCTGAGGTAATTCAAGGAATGCTCCCAGGATCTTTCTTTCAAGCTTGGCCCGTTCCTCTATTCCTAACATATTCCTGCTTTGTGAATGTTTAATTTACCATTTAAATACTTTGGACCAAGTCCTAAATATCGTTCTCCAACGCGAAAGTATACCTTATTATCGAACACAAAGCCTTCATAATTTTCATGGAGAACAACATTCTTGAAGTCAAGTTCGATCTCGATTTGTTTACGTATGATAACTTTCAATTGTTTAGAGAATAAATCATCTCGTTCAGTATGTATAACTGTAATTGGGCCATCTTTTTCGATGACTACTTCGCCTTTCTGAGTAGAAAAGCTCATCGCCTCACCTGTCTGATGATGGCGGATTAAGAATGTCTTTGTACTTTTCAACATTTTCTTTTTGCTTTTTCTTCAACTTAGCATCTATTGTCTTGAACTCCTCAAGGAGATCATAAAAATTATTCTCACCAAACATTGCGTCTGTAAATGTGCCTTCAGGTAATGGAAATGTATGCTCATACATTCTTCTGAATATAAAATCATCGAGTGATAATAATGCATCAGATTTACCAATGAACTTAGGATCTTTACCAACATTTTTGATACGATTAGCCAGTTGATACTGGTTATAGCGTTCAAGTAATTTATCAATGAATTCATCATCAATAACTGCAATTTGATTATTTAATCTATTGTATACATCTTCAGCTGAAGGACATGATACGCCTGCAGTCTTGATTGCATCTGATATTTTGTTAATATGTATTTTTGTATCCATGGAAACTGTTAAGATTGGACGATTTGCAAAGATATTTGCTGAGGAGATAAATAAGTCAGCCACGGTTCAAAAATATGTAGGAGAAGTATCAGAAAAAGATATATGGCTTATACATAAACCAGCAACATTTCGGATCTTTGATTTCCTGTATTCTAATAATCCTGCAGTATTATTCTTTGGAAAATTCTTTTACCTATTTACCAAACCTCAAGATATAATCGATAAATATTCTATTGAGAAATCACACGAGAGATTTAAAGAAGCGAATAAAAAGAGAGGACGAGCCAAAGCTGATCGCAATAAATACGATAAAAAGCTTTGGTCCGCCCATCTCGGCACTAATATCTAAATGAATAGATAGAAGTAGGAATAATTGAAGTACCCAGTAATACAACACCACGAGCTCCCGAATTTGGCAAACATCTCGGCTCAATTCTGTTTATATTGACATTTACATCGCGATACTCATAATATGTGTATTCTGTTTGTTTTTGAGTGGTCACTGGGCTTGGTTTTTTTATCCCTCTGCGTGTTTTAACAAGTGAGTTGATGTTTGATTCATGTCCGATCCTCATCTCACTGTCACGCTTAATTAATGTGGCTACGGTTTGGTCTTTTACGCGGTCCATCTGATTCTTTTGTATCTTCATTTCTTCCGGACTTATCAAATTGTACCGATTTTGAGCCATCGCTAAAATCGACAACAGTAACATTGAAACCATTAAAAGTATCTTTTTCATAATTAGGTATTTTAATTTCAGGCCATTTTTCTTTTATTCTACTGAGTATTTGATTATAATCTTTGCCTGTTGTTTGACACATCAAATATCCTAACTCAATAGTCATTTCATCCATTTGCAGATTTTTATCAGGGTTATGCAAAATCTCTTCAATACGTTTCATTCTATCAACTATATCAATAAAATTCTTTAGAGGAGCATTTTCTGGTTTGGTAAGATCAGCTCTACCTCTAATTGCTTCTGCAATTAAAAACATCATTTCTTTTTTTGGGTACATAGTTTAATTGTTGTGGGAGAGCCGAAACTCTCCCTGATTTATTACTTGGACCAGGTTACGACACCATAGTTCTTAAACGTTTCGTAAGCTCTTTTGAGCAAAAATACCAGATTGCCTGGTGTATAAAGCTGTTGGTTACTTAAATTACTTAATCTGGCTTGCATAATCATTTCAGACATAAAAGGGAGCAGGATTTTACGTCCTGCTGCCCTATTCACCAGATTAACCACCATCTCTTCCTCTTCGGATTGATATTCGTAGCATATTTGCTCGAACAGAGATTGGATTATCTTATCGCCATCAGCTTTTTTAAAGGATTGGCCAATCATCATATATACTTGCCAATGTCTGCCATTATCATCGCTAAATTCTATGGCATTCGTGCTATATTTACGCTTTTGTATTCTATATTTTCTCATAGTAGTTTTATTTTATTCTCTTAAACTTGCTTTGAATATTATTCCAAACTTGTTTGTACTATGAGTATCATATACAATTTGAAAACTCTTGGTATCATCTTCCATCTTTACATTAAGAGCTGTACCTAATTGTTTTGCTAATTCAACTGAAGATATTGTACAGTCAACGCTCTTCTTGTTAACACAAAAGGTAGTAAGTTCATTGCCATCTGGATCTGGAATAAAAAATACATAACTTCCTTTGATAAAGAATGCTATTCTACTTGGATCACCCAGATCTCTTTGCATTGGTTTACTTAATCTTATTTGACCTGATTTCAGGTAGACTGAAAAGAATTTGCCGGTACTACGTAAGCTTGTAGGTTTAACATTACTTTTCATTATGTCTTCTAATGATAATTCTTCCATTTTTTCTTCTTTTTTTGTTTTGAATTTAAGCCCTATAACAGGAGATATTCCTTTAGTGCCAATGGCTACTTGATATACAATATCTCCCGTCAAGGCTAACCGTGTGACACCAGCATCATATAATGGTTGCGATTCCTGTATGTATAAGCTTGTGTCCGAACACTGGTTCTTGACGGTACTATTATTCCCTTATCGGTTCGATTGTTGCTATACGTTGATCCTGGTCATTGTAGAGTCTGATCCGCGCCTTATCATCAATTAATAAATTGACAAGCTCGTCCATGTTAAATCGGTTTTTTGATCCTCGTCTGACTAATCTCATTGAGCCGTCATTCTCGATGACAATACTAAGCATTGTGGTCTTACGTGCTTTGTAATATTCTTCGATACTAACTTCGACTCGCATTCTTTCATTTTCTTCTTTGAGATAAATGATTGGGATCTCTTGGCTATCACCTGAAGCAAATACACATTTAATGTATCCATTGTTAGGTGAAGAGTGGCGTGACTTCCACGCCTGCTCTTCTACATTAACAAATTCTTTATGGTATACTGAAAAAACTCTAATGCATTCCATCTTCATCTGGTTTAGGTGTTATACTAAACAATGTATCATTTACTTCTTGCTTGGACGGAACAGGTGCTATTTTGTCAATAAAGCGCTGTAAATCACGAAGCTTGGCTATAAGCTCTTCATAATGCTGTTCATCACGTAATTTTTCTTTTAATACATGACGAGGTTTGCGTTCAGGTTGTTTTGGTTCTATTGGCATCGATAATCGATGGATTTCAACCATTTTTGTTTGTAGTGCCTGCATTTGAAATATACTTAATTCAATTTTAATGCCTGTGACACCGTTGTTCTTTAATAATTCTACGATCATTTTCTTCTTCTTTTAGTGGTTAAATATCTGATAAAACAATTGCTCTGTAATAACTGAACATTGATACATCTGACGAATCATTGGAATAAATGAAACTTACTTTAGGTAATTCATCAACATTTAGTGAATAGATTTCATTGCGTATCGATACTGAGCTGAAATACTCTTCGATTACAATTGTATCATTCATGTGGATATGCCCAGCATACTTGCCAAGCCTTACTGTTTCGATTTGTTGTGAGTCTACATCTAACACTTGTATTCGTGTTGATGTGCCTGTACAACTGCTCATAATAGCTATCACGAGCAATGAATAAATTAATGTTTTCATTTTTCTTCTTATTTAGTGGTGATTAATATCCAATCTGGTGTACACAGTTGCACTTGACACGTAGTCATTGTGCTATAATTAAAAAAATATCATTCGAGCTTGAATGTAGTCATCCTGTTATACGTAATGTATCCTTCACATCCTTATATAGAATGCAAACCAAAAAAAATAACACCCCAAACATATCAGTTCAGGGTGTTAGGCACTACTCTTTAGAGTTTAACTATGCATTCATTAATGTACCATCTTTAACTTTCATTGGAATATCTTTCCAGTCAAAATCGTAACCAACGATCTTGTTACCTTCCTTCTTTGCTTTAGCTTTCCCACTTTCACGCACCAAGCCAATCAAGGTTTCAAACTCTACAACGTGTTTCACCTTTTCTTTGCTTGTCTGCATAATAGTTGGTCGCCATTCCTTTGTTCCCTTTGTTTCCACAATGGTTACTTGGTCATAGTTGGTATCGGCATCTATCAAGCCTTTGCCGATTACTGCATTGTCAAACTGTTCTTTTGTTAAATACATAAAGCACGAATTTTTTAATGTTATTAAATTAACTTTAATTACTGTAAGCTATGCGGGGGGTATGGGGGTTATCTCGCAAGCGTGTAAACTATCTACGGGGGGTGTTTTTATTACGGAAAACCGGATTAAGGGTCAAAAGGTCTTATACCCTAACCGAGATTTTTAAAAAAGTTTTTAATGGCGCGGAATAGAATGATACTTTTTTGTATATTTGCTATATGAAAGTTCATGTTATTATACTAAAAGAAGATAAAAAAGTCCATGTATGTACCGATAGGTCTGAAGCGGCGAGAGTGATTAAAATGAGCCCGGGGGGTCTTGGAAAAGCACTTAAACGGGACCAGGGATGGTACGAGAAGAATGGTTTTATCGTGGCGCTTTCCGATTATGCAAAATCAAAAAGAGGAAAGGCGTTATACGAAAACAGAATTAAGAAATCATAAAAATTAAATATTATGGGAACTAATGAGAACGCGCAAGAAGTTAAAAAAGTTAAGTACAACCAAAAAAGGATTCCGGGATTCCAGGACGGAGCGTCAAGGTATCAGTGCCCGCAAACGGGCCTCTGGAGAAGGTATAATGATGCGGCCTGGATTGGAACAGGAAGTAATAGACGAATCCGGGATGGATGGGAACTTACCGGCGAAACGGGATCTGATGAATTGGGTTCATTCACTCTTACAGAAGATGGAAGGCGTATATATTTCGAGTTTAACGGCAATGAAGCATATACTGGAGAAACTATTTCAATTTATAAAAAAAAGGTAAGCAATGTTCAAATTGTGCAGGTTTAACTGCTTTAAAATGGAAGGGCCTCATGCGGCAAACTACACCGCATGGCTGAATCCATTATATGTGATCGAGGTCAAAAGAAAAGACGGGATCACTATTATTGAAACCACCGCCGGTACGCACTATACTACGGTGCAAACGGAATCTGTCATGCATGCCTTAGATGATACCGCCAGATTAAATAAATTGATTATTCAAATGAATTGATATGGGATTCTGGATCAATGATCGGTTGCCTGATTACAACACAAACATGTATCAGTTCATGGACGGTGATCGTCCGCGAAATATGCTTACAAAAGATTTTCTTGAGTACCTGAAGATCTTGAATGAAATGAAGATGAAAGTGCCAGGGGCTATCCTTATTAAAAGGCATGAGCTCTTACCATCGGAAGACGAAGCTGTTAAAATCGAAAACACGATTTACTTAAAAGGCAAGCGTTTTTATGATGCAATATTTATTAATGGAGTTACTGATCAGGCGTTGGAGATTGCCATTACGAGTGCGAAACATTTTTTAAAAATAAAATAAATGAGAAGAATTAACGAACCCTGGAAAACCTATTGGTTTAAATTTTTTGTTGTGATAATAATTTCATTACTTATTTCTTTTGGATTCTGGCTTTCCGGGAAGGCCCAGGTTATTCAGAAGCGAACATATCCACGACAGCAGTTAAACAAATCCCAATCGCCTTATGAGGAGGTTTACAAATTCTATTCAAATGAGATCTACCTGCAGGACATCATGCATCCGGACTCAAGCTCTGCATGGAATGGAACTAATCTTCGGGTTATGCTGGCTTTGAACAGGTTTGATTATCTTGTTGTGTCGGACAGTTTTGCTATTGATTATGCGTTGTTATCCAATCTGAGTTTGTTTTTTTATCCGAGCGGGCATTTTCATATTACGGATAACATTCTTTACTCAAATTGTTATTTCAATGCAGGGCCATACAAGATCCATGAAGCGGAAGATCCGATAACGACAAATAATTGCCGTTACACATATCCTTACCCTGAGTGGTTTGAAGGGGACACTACTAAACTGGAATCCTTATTTCCGAATTATTATGCGAGTGGTGGTGGTGGAGTTCCTCCGCCGAGTTCGGATTCAACATTCAGTCCTTATATATATCTGGATACTGGTATTCCTGATTCCGCCGCTATGGTTGTTCACAGGGTAACGCCGTATTCTAATCAAAAGACACCAACTATTGATGTAATTATTGAAACACCTTCACCGGTAAAAGGATTAAATGCTCAGATCAGGGTATTTATAAAAGGAAATGATACGACTACTTATGTTGCAAATCTGGAATTTGGAATGTCAGATACTCAGCGTGATGGGAAGATGTGGTTTTCGACTTACTGGAGTGAGCCTGACAGGTGGTACACCTCGACATTTGAGAAAGGATTTTGGTGGGTTGATGGTGGAATACTTTTGAAACCAGGTATACCTTATAATATAAACAACAATATGCTCTTTGTTCAGCCTGATGGATTTTTATATCATGCAAAGCAGGTTGGCGACACTGTAATTCCGTTTAAGATTGTCACGGAAGACATGTTACAATATTTCAGGGCAGTACCTTATTAAACTATAAAATCATGGCATGTAAAAAACGCAGACCTAAAGTGGTCAAAAAACCTAAACCGAAGAAAAAATGAAGCGAAGAAATTTTCTAAAGAGTATAGGAATTGCAGCGGGAGTTGCAGTGATAGCACCAAAAAAACTGGTTCCGGAAAGAATACCAAGATTTGAGAACGCTCTTAGCGAAGAGTTTACAAAGTTAAACACGAAAATATTTCAGTTTGGTCCCGATAAAGGATGGGCGAGAGATCAGGATGTTTGCATTTGTGAAGACGGGTGGGCTTATATTTGTCACGAGTATTATACAATGAAGGATCGAAGGTTTATAACTGGCAAAGAAAGAGTGATGGTAAGGATGACTAACTCTGGTAAGTTTATGAAGACTTATAAGGAGTTTGAAACTGAAAAGTATTTTGCTGTTGTTAATACTCTTGGTCAGCCACGGGATTGGACGGATATTGCTTATGCGAAAGCAAGATCAAATGGGAGAAGTGATTTGCATGCTCAAAAGCAGATTGCAGAGATCTTCAATCATATTAAAAGCCTGAATGCATGAGAATGTTTGATCCACCGATCGGTCCCGATGCTGTAAAACGTTCTAAGCACGATCCGATCAAAAGAGCCAGGAATGGCTTTTTATGGTTCATTGTTACTATGTTGCTAATTGAAATCATATTTATAACAATATTCGGATGAAAACAATTTTGATCACACGATACACAACAAATGAAAACCAGACACTCGGCAACTGTACTGTCCTTGACGAACACCAGCAACCTCTATTTTCCGCGCTCTCACTTGAACGCGGGTGGAGAAATAATCAGCCTAACATCAGTTGCATACCACAGGGAGCCTATCCCGTCAAATTGGAAGCTTCTGCTCGATTTAGCAAGGACCTCTGGGAGATCAAGGATGTGCCGAACAGATCGGAATGCAAATTCCACTCGGCTAATTTCTGGAGAGATCTCAACGGCTGCATTGCTCTCGGATCGGCAACAGCCGACATCGATAAAGATAGATATCTTGATATCACGAATTCGGGTGACACGATGGAACGGTTCCATAAAGTAATGGAGAATGATAAAGAAGCGATACTTGTGATCAAGAACTTTAGGATGTGATATTTCAATTCAAAACTATAATAGTATTAATTCATAAAGGACATCCAATAAGCTGGGAAGGTGTGCACTTAATTGCTGATTATGGCGCATACTGGGAGCTTGATATTACCTATGCCTCAGAAGAGTGGCAAAAGAAATTTAAAGAATATGAAAAAAACGATCTCGAAAAAGCTAAGGAAGCAGGTTTACGATAAGTACGGCGGATATTGTGCGTATTGCGGTACAGAGCTCAAGCAAAGACAATGGCAAATTGATCACATAATTGCCAAAAACCGATTCATGGCCGATGTCAAGTCTGCTGTCCCGGAATTAGTCCCAGAATTCCTGTCACACCTCACTGAATTGGACGTTAATCACATTGATAATCTTAATCCATCCTGCAGAAGGTGTAATAATTTCAAGCACAGTTTTGATCTGGAAGGTTTTCGCCGGGAAATAGGTTATCAACTGGAACGTGTTAATAAGTATTCAGTGAACTACAGAACTGCGAAACGATTTGGCCAGGTTGTCGAAACTCCGCGACAGGTTGTTTTTTTCTTCGAGTTGTGTGCTCCTATAATAAATAAAGGAGGAAAAATCTTTTCTTATAATGGTAAGATCATTTCATTCATTATTGACGGAAAAGAACACTGGATCCATCGAGAAGAAGCAGAGAAAAGGTTCAATTTTTAATAATTAGCATCAAGTGATGCTAATTTTTTAGCCTTAGAGCCACGCGGGTTTCGCAAAATATTTTTTGCAGTTAAAATTTTCTGAAGAATCCTTATTGACAGAATTCGATTTTATAGTTACTTTTGTTGTTGATATGGAGAATAGAGGCAAAGCTCAAAAGTATTATCGCTATCACACAGAATGGCTTGTACCTGAAAAAGTTGCTATCGAAGCAAGGGAACAGCCAACCGAAGCAGGCCAGCAAGAAGTCCTTGATTTATGGGCAGAAGCGCACAGATCCGGTCATCATTTCAAAGAAATGGACACAGTCTATCATATCAGGGATCTATGGACTCCTCTCGGTGTGGATAAAATATTAAGAGCAAAGCCAAAACCAGTTAACGGCGAGAAACAAAAGTCAAGAATTTTAGGTGTCCAGGTACACTGGCACGAGCCGATTATATAAATAATCGTGGGCATCCCGCCAGGGACGACCCTTAACACAAAGTGTTATGAAGAAAAAAGATACACGCACTGGGCGTGGTAGATCCCTTACTCAAAGGGTGATTCATCAAGTTAACACTATAAATGCAAACAAGGTCAAGGAGGGCCAGATGGTTTACGACAAGTCAACCGGGCAATGGGCTTATCGTGACAATACTGGTACTATTCAGTATGTTCCTGTTGCAGGATCAATAGTTGTTCCTTCTGGACTTGAAAAGATTACTGAAGGAGGAAATGATGGTTACAGACTTGTAGGCAAATCGCCTACATTTTATGGTGATATTGGAGAGCAAGCGACTGACTTGAGCGAAAGTGTAGGGGTCACAATATTTGCTGGAGCAGTAGGTGATTATTCTTTTGCGTTTGGAAATGGTACTTACGCTGAAAAAGATTATTCAACTGCAGGAGGATTGGCATCTTCAGCAACGGGTGTAGCTGCATTAGCTGTTGGAAGTACTGTACGGGCTGGGGGTGAAGCTTCAGTTTCTTTTGGTAAAACCAATGATGCTTTTGGTGATTTTACTGCAGCGCTTGGCGGAGAAGGAAACGTTATTGATGTGTCAGCTGCTCACGGAGCGATAGTTGGTGGAAGTAATAATAGTATAGGGTCTGCTGGATTACGTTCAGTTGTTTTAGGAGGTGACTCACAAGCTGCGACACAGCCTGATATGGTCTACTTACCGGGAACTAAATATCTTAGTTACACTACGGTTCAAATTTCCGCTCTTCCGGACTCTCAGCTTGGAACTATCGTTTATGATTCAGATCTTGACAGGCATCAAGTTCTTTTTGATGATACTCCGGCAGCTAATGTTTGGCTGAATCTTGCCGGATTAAAAGAATTAAAAGAAGGTGCAAATACTGGCCATAGAATTTCTGACAGAAATCCTGCACATCATGGAGATATCGGAAACCATGCAGTTGACCTTTCTTATTCCGGAACAACAACCTCAACTTATGGAGCAAAAGGTACATACTCTGTTTGCCTCAATTATCAGAACTCTGTAACAGGGCAAGGATCCATTGCTGGAGGTTACAGGTCAGAAGTATCAGGAAAATACAGTATAGCAGTTGGTCAATACTCAAAAGCTTACGGTGATTATTCAGCTGTATTCGGTGAGGGAACCCAGGCTTATGCGGCTGCAGACAGAAGTTTTGTTTGTGGTCACTATGTCATAACAAACAAACCTTACACATTTGGTGGAGGTCACGGTCAGCCAGCAGCACTTTTTACCGTTGATGGAATCGGAGCATTCGGATTTCAACACACAACATCAGCAAAATCCATACAGGGTGATTATTGTGCGGTTCTTGGCGGAACTGACAATGACATTCCTAATACTGGTGATAATACCGTTGTTCTTGGCGGAACCGGTCAATCCGGAGTTCAAGCCAATATGGTTTATGTTCCAGCACTTAAACTTCAAGGTCAGGCAACAGGATCTCTTCCTGGTTCGCCTGAAGCCGGTACATTAGCATACGATACCACTGTTAATAAACTTAAAGTTTGGACAGGTGCAGCATGGGAAACAATAACATCAGTGTAAAATGAAAAACAAAAAACGAAGAACAGACGGAAAGGTTCGCGCATTAGCCTCAAGAACGGTTCATTCGCTGAATACATTGCCTCCAAACGCAGTTAAGGAAGGTCAGTTAATTTATGATCCATCAACCGGAAAATGGTATTATCGGGATCCGAGTGGAAATCTTGTTGAGCTTGTTGGCTCTATTGGTGGTGTAATCGATGGTGGAACCTATTAAAATTTGCAATAATGACACAATATATGAATTTTGAAGAATTCAAGGCAGAAACCATTAAGCTTGCAGCTGAACATGGCTATTGCCAGGAATCAAAAGACGCTTTAGAGGCAGCGACAAAATATACGGACATTATCAATCACGCAAAAAAATGGTTGGTGTGGAGTTATGAAGCAGGATGGTTTACAGAAGCTATTTTAAATAAGCTTGATCCACAAACCTTGCATAAAAACGGTATTTATTTCAATGCTGATTTTAACGAGGGCCATGGTCTTGTTACTGCAGGAACCGTTGCTGTTTTCGGAGATGCTGAAGTAGTCGTTACAAGCGGAGAGGTTTTGCTCAGTGAAAATGCAAAAGCCTATGTTTATGGTGATGAAAATTGTATTATCCGTGCCAGCGGAAAATCAAGAATTATATCAAACGGTCTTGAAACAATATATGCCGAAGAAAGTGTGTTCATCAAAAGAAATGGTGTAGCAACTATTTTTGCAAAAGGACAAAGCACGGTATATTCCAGGGGTAATGAAAATGTAAAACTGGAAGGCGATTCAATTTATAAACGATCAAAACAGTAAGCCATGAGTTATACAATATTACATAAATACAGCTCTACGCCAGACGACACTCCTCTGTATTCTGAAGTTTTAGCAAGAGAAATTGCGGTCAACACTTATGATGGTCGTTTTTTTACCAGAAGGGAAGGAGGCGGATTTTTCGATGAGGTAATCGAGATTCCTGCAATCAAATCATTCAACGATGGCACAGAAACAGATATGAGTATAAAAAATTCCTTTGGCCCTACTGTTTTTCAAATGCCAGGGGATTATAGTGCTATTTATGTTGTTGGTCAGGACATGATGCTTAGTGATGGTGTTGGAAACACAGCTATTGTTACTGTAACAACTTCCACTTATATCAAAGACACTGATGTTGTTTTTACTCCAGCAATAGCTTTCGAGCCGATGATATCCTTAACACAATTTGTTCTTAAAAATGGTCTTGTTATTGGATCAAAGGATATTTACAATATTACCCTGGGAATACCTAAAATAGTTGGTTATGATGAAGACATAGGAGTAAAGACAATCGTGCAAGCAGGTAATCTTGGATGGAGAGTTCAAAATGCTCCTATATCAGGTGGTGGATCGTATGGAAATATTGGAAGTGGTGCTTTTGACGCATCTACTCCCAGTAGTAGTAGTAGAGGAGCAACAGGTGATTATTCAGCTTCTTTAGGATATAGCACAAGAAGCCTTGGAACATATTCGGTTGCTTTTGGGAATACATGTCAGGCAAGCGGAAGTTATGCTTTTGTCTGCGGTCAGCAAACTACTGCTGATGGTGACGGATCTGTAGCTTTCGGCAGAAGTAATGATGTTAACGGAACTTTTTCATTTGCTGCTGGAGCATACAGTAAAATAGATGGTATCGGTTCTTTTCATTATGGATATCATACCTCTACAAAAGGTTTTGAATGTGATGGTTCTTATGCCTATTCCTTGTTTAGAGTAACAACTGCAGTTCCCAGCGATAGATTTCAAAAGGCTAATGACTCAGGTATTTTCGGTGGAATTAATCACGAAAATCAATCATCAGCAACTAAATCTGTTATCCTTGGAGGTGACTCACAAAATGCAGTACAGCCAAACATGGTCTATATCATGGGCCACAAATACTGGTCATATACTTCAGCTGAAAGAATTGCCCTTACTCTTCTTGAAGCCGGAACCGTTGTTTATGATTCTGACAAAAAAGGATTATTTGTTTATGATGGAACTAACTGGAGTACGCTTGATCCAAATCCATTACCAACAACAGTATCTACTGCAACACATACTTTAGGAGCTGGAGAAGAAATTCTTCATGTTACCAGGACCGCGACAGGAACTTGTGCTATCGATCTTGCTACTGCAGAAACTTATGCTGGAAGAAAAGTAGTCATTAAAGATGCTGCAGGAGGAGCTTTAACTTATAATATCACTATCACAACTGAAGGAGCACAGACTATTGACGGAGCAGCTTCATTCTTATTGCAAAGTAACTATGAAGCTATTACTTTATATTGTGATGGCTCAAACTGGTTTGTAATCTAAAATGAAAGACTATGGCTTATCGAAAATATGTGAGAGAAGGAATCTTTGCTTATTTACAGGCACCAGCTTCTACTACAGTAGTTACCGCAGGAACTTATTACCCTATCAACGGAACTTTCGGTAATGATCCTATCGAGTCATTTTCTCTTGTTGCGGATCCCGCTATACAGTATGATGGTGATCATGGCCATTATTTTGAGATTGATGCTCATGCCAACGTAAAAGGAGATTCTAACGGAATGACGATTACAGCTTCAATTAAGAAGAACGGTACACTTTTTACGCCAATGAACACACCTGCTTATTTAAAAACAGCCAATGAGCCTCAGTCTATGAGTGGAACTGCAGTTGTTTATCTTGAGAATGGAGATAAGATACAGCTTGTAGTGACTGCTGATGGTGATGGGGATGTGGTTACATTTGATAATATAACAACAACAATAAGACCATTTTTTAGAATATAAAAATTATGTCGTATAAAAACAGAGATGGAATAAGTGAATCAGGAGTAATGTGGGATGATTTACGTTTTCCCGCTTCAGCAGTAAATCCACCGGGAGCTGCTTCGGATCCTGATATTGATCCAACTGACGGATGCTGGTTGTTTGATCCTGGCTCTACTGAGCTTCTATTTTTTCAGGTGCAGTTTCCACATAAATGGAAATTAGAATCAATAGTAAGTCCACATGTTCACTGGCATAAAACAACCTCAGCAACAGGAAATGTTGCATGGAGGATGAGATATCAGATTGCTAAACTTGGAGATGTTTATCCTGGAACATGGACTGATCTTGGTATTAAAACCACCTCTATCATTACTGATAATGATACTGCAGGAGAGCATTTATTAACAGAGCTTGGAGATATTGACATGACTGGTATCGATTCTGTAAGTGCCATGATGAAAGTTGAAATTGCCAGGATTGGTGGTGATGGTGGAGATGGTTATGGAGCAGATGCAAAACTTCTTGAATTTGATATTCACTATCAAATAGATTCCTGGGGAAGCAGGAATGAATACATAAAGTAAATTGGGTTAATTTTGTTATGGATGAATTGTTCGTCATATTGCAGGTTCCTGTGTCGGACCAGTGGGGTTGGCTGTTTATGCAGCCTCCAATAATTGTCTTGCTTGGGCTCATTGCGTGGTATCAGTATAAGGATACCAAGCAATTAAAAAAAGAGCATAAACAAATGATCAAAGACATTATTGATAAGCATGAGAAAGCCTGTCTGGAAACCTGTGATGCTCATAAAGAGGAATTAAAAAAAAGGGATGACAGAATAAATGATCTTGCTGACAAAGCTCTTTCAGTCGCTTCACTTTACGATGTTAAAAGCGATATGATATCAAGAGAGCATGAAAAGATTTTGAATAACCAGGACAGAGATCACGAAATACTGATCAATGTTCAAAACAATACTAAAAATTAAACCTATGTGTAACGATCCTGAAATAGCATCAAGAGAAGCTGTAAAAGCCCTTGATAATGTCATGGAAAAAATAACACTTGAGGCCAAAGGAAGACCTATTGCTGAAATTCGTCAGGATATGTGGATGCCGGTGCCGAGGGAGGCTATTGAATGCGGTTACATGAAGATAATGGGTTTAGGCGAAGACAGCTCAAATTGGAGTTACTCAATTACAAAACTTTATCCAAATTCAAAATCAATCTTTCACCACCATCATAACATGGTGGAAAAATTTATTTTAATCAAAGGAAAATTTACAGTAAAAGTCTATGAAGACGCTGATATGTTAAAGATTGTAAGGGAAGCTTCATTGACAGAAATTGGTGAAATTGAAATTGTGGAACCCGGTGAATGGCATTTCGTATTATCTTCGCAAGAAGAAACTTACATTATCGTAGTGTACAAAAAGAATGGCAAATGACAATTTTACTTATCATTATTTACCTGGTGGTCTTCCTGCTGGGTTATTTTACATTGGATGCATGGCATGATTCAGAAGTCTTAAAAGACAAACAGTTTGCGGTAAAGGCTGCAAAATTCAAAACGCCTGATATTAAAAAAGATTTTCAAGAAAAATCTTTAAAGGCTAACAAGCGATGGCACCTAATTGACTCTATTGTCAAAGGATGGGTTGTCGCTTGGCTTATTTTTGCATTTGTTGGGTTGAGTTGGTGGATTTTAATATTTGCAGAACTCGCCTTTGCGATAAGATGGTTCTGGTTTGATCTGAATTTAAATTGGTTTAGAGGCATGCTTCCCTTTTATACGGGTACAGTTGCCAAGACTGATCAAGTAACAAAAAGCACTGGATTACAGATTGCGATCAAAGTATTTTTCCTGTTGGTCGGAATCGGACTGATCTGGTGGAATTATAATAGTTTACCAATAAATTAAATCTTATGGAGAAAGTAACATCCTGGATAAAGATCAGTTTATCCATTGTAGTCACCCTCGGGTTTTTTTCAGTCATGTTCTATCTGATCAGCACCGGAAAGTATGAATCTGCAGTCAATCTTTTGATAGGCGCAGTAATCGCAGCATTCACTACAATAATCAATTATCATTACGGTAGCTCAAAAGGAAGTTCTGACAAGACTAAGATTCTCGAAAAAGCTATGCGTAATGATCAGTCTAAGTAAATCAATGAATATGGTGATGGGGTTGCTACTTGTAGCAGCCTTTGTTTATATTATGTTCTTACGAGAATGTAGTTCACCAGAGCCGTGTGATGATAATGTTGAATATGTTATCGAGTGGAGAGATTCTCTCATTCCGTATCCAGTTATAGAGAAGGTGCCGGAAATCAAGTATAGGGATACAGGATCTACGAAGATTCTGATACAATGGAAAGAGCAGAATATTGATACACTGGAATTCATTAAACAATGCGAACAATTATTCGTTGAGTATTATGCAATAAATTATTATGAAGATGTATTGGTAGACGATACCAATGGAAGAGTAATAGTCAAAGATTCGGTGAGCGAGAATAGGATCGTTCACCGTTCTTTTTTATATGAACCTGTCATTCATACACATTATGTAGAAAGAACTGAGAGAATTTATAAAGCTGAATTCTACGGAGGAATCGGACTTGGACGATCGCCGACCGAGTTTGGACTGGCACCGTCCTTTATGTTCATTTCAAAGAAAAGAAATGCTTATTCAGCTCATTATGATATACTCAACAGGGATCTGTATGTTACTATGTATTGGTGCTTTAATAAGGGGAGGAAGAAGAAATAATGTTTATAAGCCTGGTAGAAGGAAAAGCAGTAGTAAACGAGCAGGGCATGGAACTCGCTATCGTTAAAAAAGTCTATAAAGCCGATAAAAGTAATCATAAAGTATCCTTTGAGAAATGGATGCGGTTCGTGTATCACGTATGGCACAGGGATTCGATATATCGAAACTACATGCCAAAGGAAAGAGAGAAAAAAGTGGTCACGATGGTCTTTCCGGATAAAACCGTGAGTTATTTCAAAGGAATATCCGGAATGAAAGATCTCATCGATGTTTACATCGATATGTGTTATTCTTTTAAGGAGAAGATTTATATCCGCCTCTTGAATGATATCGAAGTAATGATGGATAAACTTTCCAAGATTGAACTGACAAAAACAGCTCGAGTTATCGGAGAAAAGGAAGTCACCTGGTACTCGAAAAAAACTGAGAAAGAGGAAACGGAAACTATTCCATTATCGGTTCGTGTGACAATCGATAATTCGGAAGAAAAAATTAAAGCGATGGACGTTATTGATAAGCTGCTCAAGCGTGAAGCTGTTCTAAAAGAAGCTCTGAAAAAAGAGCAGATTGAAAATGATTTGAAAAAGACTTCCTTAACACGACAATTCGACAACTAAAATAAGTGACATGGCCTTACATAATAATAAAGCTAAGTCAACAATCTATATAAAACCGAGTAAACGCGGAACATTCACCAACTGGTGTAAAAAGAAAGGATATGGGGGAGTAACTTCAGACTGTATTGCTGCAGGAAAAAGGTCATCCTCATCGGCAATAAGAAAAAAAGCCACATTTGCCGCTAATGCAAGAAAGTGGAAAAAGAAATAAATGAGATTTGTTGACACTAAGAGATTTTCACCCGTCATCTTTGGAGATGATAAGCCATGGGAATACGATTTGTTTCACCATGAACCTGAATCTGTGCCTGAAACTTCCAAAGGATATCAGGATTATATCGAAACTCATAATATAGTAACTGATACAGAGTGGTGGAATGAACAATATCGAAGATGTGTTGAGGGTTATACTGTGCCAGCGGCTATTGAAAAGGGAGGTGACGCATACGTTGACGAAAAACACTGTTTTTGGAATGATAGCACAACCGAAACACGATACCTTAAAAAATACGATTACACAATCCCTCCAAATTCTTGCTACATTCCGCAATACGATTTACTTATTCGCAATCGAGAAGTTCACATCACGGGCGAACATTATTTTTACCTAAATTTCTGGAAGATCTATCGTAAGATGGATGATGCCAAGCGGAAAGACGTGCTTCCGCCAAAGTTTCTGGACACTGATTTTTTTTTCTGGCGAAGGCTGGATATGATGGTCGAACAGGAAAAAGACGGTATAGAGGCAAAGTCCCGCCAGCAGGGGATGTCAGAGAAGCTCTCCTGCAAACTGGGATATAACTATACGTTTCATAGATCCTCTCTCAATATTGTTGCTGGTGGTATGTCAGATGATGCTGACTATACCATGGAAAGAACCCAACGTGGCTTACGTCAATTAGTCAATACTCAATTCTATAAAGAAAGAGATAAAAATAAATCTGATTACTGGAGGGCCAAGAACTTCCGCTCTGAGATCCGCTCGATATCCTGTAAGGATAACGCGCAAGCCCTTTCACGTTTCTCTCCATCTTTCGTTGTATACGAAGAGGTAGGAAAATGGAAGGCCGGTCTGATCAAAGAAGCAAGGGAATTTGTTGAAGCCTCACTGAATGCAGAGGGTGTAAAGACCGGTTACGCCCTCTATATCGGAACCGGTGGTGATATGGAAGAAGGTGCCCAGGATCTTCAGGATTTCCACTACGATCCTGATGCTATCAATGCGCTGAGTTTTGAAAACGAATGGGACCGTGATGAAAATGTTACTGCAAGGACAGGCCACTTTACTCCAGCAGATCTGTTTACGATTATCGATGACGATGGTAATTCATTCAAACAGCTTGGAAGAGAAAAAGTCCTGGCAGATCGAAAGACTAAAAAGCCAAAAGATCGTTATACTCATATCACACAGCAGGCGCTCTATGCATCAGACGCTTTTCTCATCAAAACAGGTGGTTTCTTCGGCGAAGAAGTCGCAAACTGGTGCAACGAGCGTCTTGCTCACATTCAGACTCACCGCGAAGAACAGATTGTCGAGCGTGGCTGGTTAAGGTGGAAAGATCGTAAGGATCCATGGAAAGGTGTTTATTTTGAAGCTGATCCGGAAGGTCCGTTTATGATCGCTGAACATCCTATTCGTGATAGAGATGGAAATCCATACCATAATTTATATGTAGCCGCTACTGACAGTTATGATCAGGATGAAAGCTACACAACAACATCTCAGGGAAGTTGTTGGGTGAAAAAAAGATTCTTGAACTCTGAATCGACCTATAATACTTATGTAGCAGGTGTTGTTGAAAGGCCTAAGACAGCTGAGGGAGGTAAAAATTTATTCTACGAGCATACAGCTCTATTAACAATGTATTACTTTTGTAAAAATCTCGTTGAGTGGAGTAAAATTCTGATTACAGAATGGTACATCAGAAACGGGCTTGAAGGACTGCTTAAAGAGCGTCCTGAATTCGTTCTTGCAAAGATGATCGAGAAATCAAAGGGTGCCAATTTTTATGGAATTGATCCTTCGACTAAGATACATTGGCTTACGATGATGGCAGAATACCTGAACGTGAGAGAAAATATTGAAAAATGCATGTTTCCTGAGTTATTGAAAGCCTGGGCTAAGTTTAAATATGCACCGGGTAGGATCAGGTACAATTGTGATATTACCATTTCTACATCACTTTGTGAAACCTATGCAGAAGATATTAGAGAAATGGAAGTTATTTCAGAATCCGAGATTGAAGCTGATGAAGGCATGCCTGTCTTCAAAATGCAAGGAGGAAAAATAGTTCAAACATGGTAAATCTCGAAATGAGTTATGGACAATATTGAAAAATTATCCAAAACCTCTGACGGCAGGAAAAAAGTCGTCAAACAGCTTACTGAAAGAGTAGACAATAGTTATTTAAGGGCCCGGGATGATGAATGCTGGCAAATGTTTAATAATACGGGTGATGAACAGGAATTTACTTTTCTTACCCAGGTCGGTGAATTCTCATTACCGGCAAAGATCCGCAGAATTCCAATACAACGATCTAAGGCAAATATCCTGCTATCACAACAATCCTTACGAAATCCACGATACGGTATAAGAATCATCGATAAGCATGGGATCAACGAAAAGATCAGCCGGCTTTACAAGGCAATGATGATGATGTACACATCTCTTCTAAACCAAAAATATCGCACAATAGAATTTCAAATCACGCAATTAAATCAACAAGTAGCTCAAATGGAGCAGGTTCTTCAAGAGCCAGCTGAAAATGCAGAAATTCAACAGCAGCAATCCATGATTCGCGAAGCTCTTCCTCAGATTAAGTTCAACATACAACTTGTTACTGATAATATGACAACGGCAATGGAGTTGACTAAAGAAGAGCATGATAAATTTCAAAACAAGATAAAAGACGATTATCAGGATTTATATGAGGTATATGCTCATAAATTATTGGTGAAAATACGCGAGGAAATGGATGCCAAAGATGTCAGCCTTGAGAATATGAGAAATAAGGTTGTTGTTGGAAGGGAGTATTATTATGTGAATTACAATGCCAGGTTAGATGAGCTCGAATATGCTGCGGTTAACCCATATCGTGTTTATTATCCAAATATCGAATCAATCAAATGGACACAGGATCTTCCCTGGATTATGGTTGAGTCCCACATGACCAAAGAGCAGATCCGCAACAACTGGAATCTTGATGCAACTCAATTGAAAACGCTCGATGGAATATCCTTTATCGAAAGTTCCCAGCAGGGAGCATTCGTTACTGGTCCTGGACAGGTTGTTGTTCTTGATAACAAAAGAGATGACCAGTCCCGCAAATACAATATTACCGGAGAAGGTATCCGTGTACGTCAGGTATGGTGGAGATGTGATCAAAAGCTCGAGGCAATTCAATCACCAAATAAATACAACAAAGATCAAAAGCTTACAATGTTCGTTACCGACAGGGATCTGATCGATACCCAGGAAAACGAATTTGATCAGAAAGAAAATATTTACCGGGATAAAAAGACAGGCATCGAAAGAAAAAAAGATGAAGTAAAAACCTATAACTCATCCAAAGGACAAACTAAGGAAACCAGGTATTTTGATAAACGATACTGGGGAGTAAATATTGGAAATGTTCTTCTTTTAGAAGGAGAGGATATGGTTCAGCCACATCCTCACGACAATTACCACTACACTCCATTGCCGATAGTCGGCAGAACATATAATGGTATCGGTGAGTTTCCTTATTCAATTATATGGGCCACGACAGAACTGCAAAAACAGTACTGGATAGTAACATACCATAGGGAACTGACATTCGCTCTCGCAGGTGCTTCTGGTGTTGTCTTTGACCTCAGCCAGAAACCTGATGGTATGACTAAAGAAGAATGGTTTTATCACATGAAGCTTGGCCGTTACCTAATTCAGACTTTAACAAAAACAGGAGCAAGGAAAAATCTTTCATATAATCAATTCAGCCGTGTAGATCAGACGCTAACCAATTCAATTCAGTATTTCGAGGCAATCTTGCAGGGCATCGAATACCAAATTGGTACTATAATGGGTGTGCCACGTCAACGGCAAGGAGAAGTGCAAGCAACAGACCAAGTTGGAACTTTTGATCAAAGCAACCGTCAGGCTGCGTTGGTTACAGAGATCCTCTATGCTGAACATGACCAGATTGAGATCAAGGCACAAGAAGCGTTACTTAATCTGGCCATGCAGTATGGATATAAGCCAAACCAGGTTGTTGATGTATCCGATGAAGAAACTGAACTAATCAGGATTCCCTGGGATATGCCTGACAGAAAATTCCGAATGAAGCTTTTGAATTCATCAAAACAGGATATGGACCTTGATGAACTTAAACGCATGTCAGCTCAAATGACTGCAAACGGAAATCTTCCATTTGAATTTCTATTCAATATATTTTCCATTGATTCTATTAAAGAAATGGAGCACCTGGTTGAGTTGCAGACAGAGAAACAGCAGGAAATCGCAAGATTGAATGCGCTTGGCACAATCGAGGCTGAGGCGAAAGCAAAAGAAAAGCAAACTGCAATGGAACAACAGTTCGAGGCTCAGATGAAAGCAATGGAAACCAAACTGCAGGAAGCCAAGATAAAAATCGATGAATATCTGAAGAACCGCGAACTCGATATCAAGGAGAGAGAAACAGATGCAAAAATCCAGAAGGATGCGAGCGATACTGCACTAAAAGCAAATAAAGACGCGAGCGATATAATGGCTGAAGATCGTAAGCAGTCAGAAGTTGAAAGAGCAAACAGGGCAGATGAGATCTTGAAAACTTCCGAATTACAATTAGAAGCATTGTTAAAAACAACTGGAGTGTCGAGAGGCATTCAGGTTGGTTAAAATTATAAATTATGACACTTATTGATATTTTTTAAATTTTAAATTAATTTTGTACCATGGAAGGAAGTAAATTTATTTCTATTGAGGAGTCCATTAACGGACCACAGCCTCCAGGCCCGGCAAATCCGCCGACACCAGATCCTAATCCAACATCGCCGGCAAGCCCACCAGCTAATCCACCGGCAACTCCACCCGCAGACCCGCCAAAAGACCCGCCAGCGGATCCAACACCGGCTGCAGACTTTAATACTGCGTTTTTGAATGACATGAAAATTAATGGGAAAGAGTTTACTCTCCCTGAAAACTTTTCAACAATGTCACCTCAGGAGCAGTATGATTTTTTTAAACAGAATGTTACCAGCGGGGTAACATCTTCAACTGATGATCCATTTGTTCAGTCTTATAACAAGGCAAAAGAACAAGGCTTAAATTCTGAAGAGTTTATCCGTCAGCAAATGCTTGCCGAAACGGTAAAAGCAATGCCGAGCAGAGATTTTCTCATTCAGAGTTTGATTCAAGAAAATGGAAAAACAGAGGAAAATCCTAATGGATGGACCAGGGAAGATGTTGAATCCTATGTAGACAATATGAACCCCATTGACAGGGATACGAAAGCCAATGAGCGTAAAAATCAGTTATATCAAAACATTGACCTGGAAAACGAAAAGCACCAGGCAAAGTTATCGGAGAATATCCGGGTTGAAGCTGAGAAAGCAAATGCTACTACGGTGAAACAGACAGTCGATGCGCTGTTCGCAAAAAAAGCTTCCGCTACGGATATCGGAGGAATTCCACACACGCCACAGGAACAGGAAGCGTTCAAACAAATTTTCACTGATGCTGTTGAGATTAATCCTGAAACAGGTTACTCCAGGACACGCGAATTATTCAGTGATGATGAAGTCTTATATGACACTCTTTTCATTTATCATAAATTGAAACAGAGTGAGGGAGGGCTGAAGAATTTTCTCAGCAACTTCAAAGAAGAGTATAAGCAAGAATTATTAGACAAAACCAGACTTGCTCCAAGAAAACAAGATGGCTCGCTGCATACAGTTGCAGTTCCGAAGCCGGAGGATTTTGCTTAATTTAATTTTTAAATCTTAAAAAAATGAGATTATTACCAGGTCAACCGTTAGACGTTGCAGGTGAGAGTATAAGTTCGTATTCCCTGATTCGTGCCGCGGTTAACAATCCTGATGTACTCCCTCGTGTGTGGCAGGTTTTTGCAGATGAAGAAGCTCCTTTATCAGCGCTGCTTGCAGCCAAAGGGCTGACATCGAAAGGTCTTGTGGACGGAATGAACACAAGCGCATATCGCGTGGTTAAGAGTAACCATGTAATGTATCCAATCAAGAACAGTGATGTTCGTAAACCTCGTCTGATCGCAGCCGACATGACAGTAGTTGGTGGAGCTGCATCAGCCACATATTATTGCCCAGCTTATACAACTGAGCCAGGTAAATACCAATCCGTTGTTTATATTGCTCTTGACTCGAACTGGGCTCGCCCAAATGAAGTTCTTGAGTTCAATGATAACGAAACCAAAGGATTCATTTATGACCATGAAGAACCGATTGAGGTCAATGGTGCATGGATCTATGCTATCAAGCTTGTCACCAACGAAAAATCCGATTCATTTAATACTGCTCTCTTCGAAGAAGGAAATGAAACAGGTGTTGGTATGACCATGTATGAGCACGACTTTTCAGAAACAGGCCACGAGAAGTATACTTATGATGGTTGGGGACACGCTTACATGACTCTGCAAAGGGTTAAGATGAGCTATTCAGGTACCGCAGCTGCTATGGGTGCTGATGCTTCCTGGTATGCTTTCCAGAATGCGAAAGGTCAAAATGTTACCGGTTACATCGATTATGCTGAGAAAACAATGTGGAAACGCATTGCAGCGTATCACGAGTACCAAATGATCTTTGGTCGTTCAACTGTAACAGTTGACGGTGAAACAATCCTGAAAGACAAACGTGGTCGTGAGATCATGGGTGGTGACGGACTGTTGTACCAAGGTGAAGGTGCTTATGACAAACCGATGAATGGCTGGACACAGAAATTCCTCCATGGATTGCTACGTGATATCGACATTCGTGCCGGTAAAGACGGGCATAAAGAAGTCCTGCTTGCAGGTGGATGGGAGCTGATCCAGGGATTTGCTGATTATATGGCCGACAAAGGTTTTGTCACACAGAATAACAATGTTGTTGGTGACGGTTCTGACAAAGGCGTTAATATGGACTACGCATACTATCAGTATGGTGATGTTCGCATCATTCCAAAACGCATTCGCTGGTTCGACTCAATTGAGCGTCCAAACAAATATTTGTCTGATGGATCTACCAAAGGTTCATGGGACGGTTTCGTTGTTCCTATGGGAATGACTGAAACAGGTGACAAAGGACTGGAATTGATCCAGCTTCGTCCAGCTAAGTCTGGTACCGTGAGCGGTATTGACAAAGGTGGTGAAATGGCTTCTTCAGTTGATGGTACCTCAAAACATGTACTTGTACAGTCAGGTATTATTTCACGTCACAAAATTTATCGTATATTCAGACCTTACAACTCATAGTAGTTGATTATTTTAATTATAACTTAGATTAACAGAGAAAAAATGAGAAAATTAGACGGAAAGATTGTACGCTTCATTGCACACGATAGGAAGTATCGTTCAACACCCTATCCTGCAGTAGCACCGTTAGACACAAAGTTGAACATTTACGTTACAGGACAGCATGCTGATCCATCAGATCCGGATAGAACAGGTTTTCTGACTCAAGAAGAGATCATCGGAGAGATTGAAGTCGCTCCTAAAGCAAGAAAGGCTAAATTCTCGCCCAGGATAGATCAGCATACTACTGTTCTGATTATTCATAACAAGCCATACGATTGTCGGTTAGACGACAAGGGTATACCGGTGAATCCCAAAGATTATTGGGAGGCACAATTTATTATTGAGCAGACAAGCCTGGTTGCGCCGACTGAAGCTAAAGCACAGTCAACGCACAAGTTTTATCTCGATGATAAAGAAGAGGCTGCCAAGCTCTTTGTTTCACAGGCCGATGAAGTCTACGCGGCTCAGAAGAAGATTCACGAGGAGGCTAATGTTAGTGAGTACTCAGAACTTGTAATGGCTTTAAACCTTTCAGTACAGGGTTTCCATGTTGACTGGAGGCCAATGAATTCAAACAGGCTCAAAGAGGTTCTGCTCAAACAAGCCGAGCGGGATCCTGCTTCGATCGTAAGAATATTCTCAGAACAAGGTAAAGATCTTATTTTCTTCTCCCAATTGGTAGAGAAAAAGATCCTTGCCCGCCGTCCTGACGGATATTATGATGGTCAGAAATTCATTTGCTCTGATTCAACTGAATTCCTTCGCTTCATTGCCAAGAGAGATAATGATTCGAGTGTGTCAAAATGGGGACGTTTATTGGAAGAAATGAAAGCAAAAATAGAGGCTTAAAATGATACTGGACACTGGCGAAAAAATGTTCAAGTATTTCCTGCAAGAAATCAGGAAAACGAGAACGATAGTCATTACACCTCAGAGGTGGACTGATTTTATTAATCCTGTCGTAATTGATTGGATAAAAACAAAATTGCCAGAAAATGAATTTACTCAGAAGCGTATTGACGACCTGGAGGCTATCAAAGTCCTCACCGATGGTCGCCAGTATCCATATATAAAAGCTTTCAACAATATCTCGAATATTTTTCAAATACCTTACAGTTCAGAAGATCATCCTGCTTATATGCATGGCTTATCAGCGGAGTTTGGCAACATTAACAGTGATGCTGTTGATGATGGTGACGATGATATTAGGGGAGTCCCTAATAGCGTTGTTATTTCTTTGAATTATCAGGTACCAGGAAAGATTCTTAGAGCTGATAACAGGGTTGTCCGGAAGGACAATCCTTATCGTCAGCCAGATGATGAAACCTGGATGTATTTCGAGAATCGTGGAGGTTATATATATGGGATATCAAAGGAAAAGGAGTTCAACCGATTGATACTCGAATATTACAGTTATCCCGATGAGATCAAATACGGTGACGGAGTAGATGAAGCAGGAAGTTTTAAACCCGCACAAAATAAAGAAATAGTTGATCTTGCAGTAGTGCAATATCTTGAAGTGGTCGAGAATCCTCGTTTACAGACTGCAATACCAGTCAAGGGTTCGATACCTAAATAATACAGACAGTTAGTGCCCAGATGGAAGACGTTTTTATAAACGCAACGGTAACTAAATAGATTTATTTATCCTTAAAAAAAGAAAAAATGAAAGGATACGGAGGAAATTTAACTTATCCTGAAAACAAACAATTCAGGAATTCTTTTGGGATCATTGCAAACCCAGGAGTGGCACCACAGGAGTTCAGGCTCGTTGTTGATGCCGGTATTAATCCAGGCGTTGTAGCCGCAAGCGTTCTCTTTATTGAGGGTTCGGGCGATTATATCCCTGGCGGAGCAGCTCGCGGAGCTACCGTAGTTCAGGTAGATCACGAAGATTCAATCGCAAGAATGATAAAAGCTGTTCTTGATGATCGTGGTCCATGTGACGAATGCGATCACGAACTTGGTTTTATTGTGAAAGCAATTAACCGCAAACCTGGTGTTATGAATGATAATCTGTATGGTCAGCTCCGTACTTATTCTCATAAATTTAAAGCACTTGATCCATTATCAGGCGGATATATTTCCGATCTTGATGTAATGAGAGCCTACGAGGACATCTCACAGCAAATCACTGATGACGCTGGCCGTTACAACGGTCACATGCAAGGAAATGTTGAGGCGATCGTTGAGCCTACCGTGAGAATGGAGTTCAGCGGTACTGTAGCTGCCGGTACATTTGATATTCCAGCTGCAGGTCTTTATGGAGTTACCCTTGCCGCTGCCGCTGCTTACATTGACAGCCCGCTCGTAAAAGCTGGTGTTGCTACTGTAGGTAATACAGTTATTGGTGATAATACCTTAACAATGACCAATGCGTTTGCCGCGTCATTGTATGTTGGACAGGAATTGACCATTGGTGTAGCTACTCCAGCTTCTCAGGTTATTACCAAAATTGAGGTTGGAGCCGTGAATACCGTGCTTACTGTAAGTCAGCCATGGACAAATGCCGCTGGCGCTACCGTTACTGTTGCTGCAGAGCCAGAAACAGTAGTCAACCGCGCTGCCGGTATTACTAATCCTGGTTACGGATTTATCGTTCACGTTCCCGGAGCTGAAACTCTGGTTGAGCATAGCATCCATTTAGTAACCAAGGATGAGTACCAGGATGAAACCACTTTCCAATTACAGGAAGTTGATGGTGTAGCCACCATTGAAGTCCAGGGAGCATTTGAATTAATGCCATGGAAAGATGTGTATCGTGAATTCACTCACATGGGACACGATGTTCCGCTGAGTAATCACTGGGCTAAGGAGAAACCGGCTAATGTGTACAACTGGTCTAAGTTTATTCTGAAGACCACGCAATCAGTCGGGAATATGCACGGAGCTTCACATGGAAACGATTACCTTAACGGGCTCGTTCTATATGTTGCTGACAACGGTGCCACCACTGGTGTCGCCGGTTGTGTTGCTGACCTGAAGACATTATTTGATGCCTGGGCTGCAGCCGTATAAACGATAGTTTAATTTCGTAATTTAAGGGTGGACGGAATATTTCGCCCACCCTTTTTTCAAATCTGCAGCTATGTCAAAATCATTGAAAGAGTTAACTTATAGTGTACTTGAAGCAGTATCAAGTTTCAATCATACAGACGATTTTCCTATTACAAATCTTTGGATAGAGGATCAACTCATCACTCAGAATATGACACTGATCAGGAAGGCAAACGATGAACGCCGGCTTGATCAGACTTTGTATATGCTGGATGAGAAACTCGAAATTAAATCATTCAATCAGTCATTCGAGATCGAAGGTATCTCAATCAACAATCACACCCTGTTCTGTTATGCAGACTTAAAGCCGTTGATCAGCGGATTAAAGGGTAAAGCGATTGATTTCGTTTCCAATGTTGATTACTCGGTCCTCTTTGTAGAAAAGTCGCTTAAAAGCCTCCTGAGAGGCCCTACCGGGTACTTAGATCTTCCGAAACCTTCCTTTGCTTTTTCAAGAGAATACCTGCTATTCAGAAAATCTGATATTGCAGGACAAAAATATGTTAACGTAAATGGGTTATGGAGAGATCCACGGCAGGTGAGTAGCTGGAGTGCTGATGATGAATTCCCTACACCTTCCGAAAGGAACCTGGAAATATTAACTGTACAACATATTGGTCAAGCGTTGGGATTTCCTCCTGACCTGATCAGTGATGCGCAAAGAGTTTTGGCTCAACCACCAAAACAAAAAGAAAGAGATGCAGATTAAATTCCATGAAAACTACACGATCGACCGCCAGGTAACATTCCTGAGAAATTCTATTTGGGAATACTTGGATAAATACGAGTTCGTTGATACGGATCCGTGTACTGATTGTGCAGATAAGATAAAATGGAAATTCAGATTACAGGTAGATGGTGTGATTTATACCATTCCTGGAACTTATATTGCAGAGCTCAGTGATGCTGAAGCAGAAATATACAACAATGATTATACACATCCAGCATGGAATCAAAAGATCACCACTGATGCGTATGTTGAAGATGGGAATTATGTGAAAGCTTGGAAAGAAACATTTAATATCGCTGACCCAGTTAAAAAGAGGGCAGATCAATCCGATTATCGAGGAGAATGGTATGAAACTAAACGGCGAATTGATAAAAGATACGGCGGATCATCCTAAAGGAATAGTATATATTAAGGATAAGCGAAAAAAGCTCAGGTTGACGGAACAGGATGGTGCGATCGAAAAAAATATTATTGATAAAGAGTTCTTTGAAACGGAAGATTTTAATAACCGGTTCCATTTATTCATGGAAAAGGTTTTGTCGCGTAACAATAAACGATTGAAGCGTGATAGTGTAAGGTACAGACAGGTAAGGAGAGTAATAATTGGTATTTATGCCAGAGTGTTAGTCAGGATCCTGCTTGATCAGTTACTCAAGGGTAACAGGATCCTTTTTTATAACTCCTTCATGTCAATGCATATTACACAGCTTCCAACACATAGAAAATTGGGAAATGTCCCTTATAAGTATTTTAGAAAGCTTAGAGGGATTTATCCTGTAATCAGGGTAGCAATTTCACCGATTATCTTATTTCCCAGGGCCATCAAAAAGAGGGTTCATCACCGGGTAATGAGAATCGATGCTTTTTATACACCACTGATGTCAGGAATGATTTCTCATAAGATTGAAAAAGAGCGAATGATCTTTAGCAAAGAATGGTATACGATACTTAAAAAACAGAAATAATGCCGAGTTATATAACACATGAAGCAGTTTTGCGAGAACTGGAAGATCAGTTCCCGGATAAAAAATGGGATGAAGCCATGGTCTACCGTTGGTGTCAGCAAATAGAAACTCTTTATATTGCTGATCCTGATGCGATGTGGAAATACATGGAAATTCCTCTCAATGTGGTTAATAATAGCAAGTTTTATCTTCCTGATAACCTTTACAAATTATTGGATGTGTTCGATAAGAATAATAATAATGTGAGGGTAAGATACAATCGACAAGGGAATGTTGTAAAAAATTTGTATAATTTCGAGGGTGACGTGATTTGGGTAAATTATATTGGCACTCCAATGAATACCAAAACCTGTATCCCTTATATCCACGAAACACACTTCATTGCTTGTGTTACACTCTGCCAGTTGAATGGATTCAAGGCCGAGAGTCTTTATACTCAGTCAGGAATCAACCTATCAACCTACAACACTTGGGAACAACGTTTTGATGGTATGATCCAGGCTCCAAAAGCAGATGTTAGAGATTGGGGAGCGCAAGAGTTTGCTGACATGACCATTATAATGGGTGACGAGATACCCAAAATCGGATTTCAACCATTAGCACATAAATACACAAACAATGCCACCTCTGTTTGAAGAATCAGGAATAATTCCTGTTGATAAAGATATAACCGGTGTAACCGAAGATGTAGCCAGGGAAACCATAACCAATAGTTTATGGAACAGGGTTGGTGAAGATATCATCTCTACCATTTCTGAGGAAAGAATGTTACAGCTTGATAATACCATCGGTGCAATTACAAACGAAAAAGTTAATGAATTAAAAAGAAACAATGAAATCATTGAAAAAACACCAAAGCCAGAGCCGGTTAAAAAAACTGAGCCAGAAAACCAAGTGCAAGAAATAATCGACCCTTCAGCTGAAGAAGATTATGATCCTAATCCAATTGTGCCGAGTCCTCCGATTGAGGTATTGCCTAAACCAAAAATACCAACTAAGGAGGCGCTTGAAAGAGAGCAATTGATCAAAGCCAGGGAAGATGAGTATATGCGTAAAATTGCTACTGACTACATCAAAAAACACGAGTTGTTCCGTCCTAATGCTTACTATGCTACTGAAAAGGAAAAGGAGAGAGGGATTGTTTCAATAGGTTATGGATCTACCAGCTTAAATTATGATGATATTAAAGAGGGTTTTACCATAACTGAAGAAGAAGCTCTCGATAGGCTTAACCGGGATTTGTCAATGAGGATAAATGAGGTTGACAAGATCAACGATGCCCTTGGAGGTAAGTTAAATTACAACCAACGTGCTGCATTGGTTTCAATGCTTTATAACGTAAGTCCTGAAAGCTGGTATAAATCAAATGCACGGAAAGCATTGCTTGAAGGAAACATGGAAGAATTTAATGTTGAAGCATTTGACCCTCAGAAAGGATTTGTTTATGGTTCTGGTGAGAGATTACGCGGACTAGTCAGAAGAAGGAAAAATGAACAACGATTATTCATGGCTGAACCTGGACAAGAGGTCGAATTTGATGAAGGTGGCTATATGCGAAAAATTAAAGATTTACTTACAGGATGAAACAGAACAACGCATTCATAAAAGGTATCGTTGCTGATCTTGCTTATAATCATGTGAAGCCTGATAACTGGGTATTTCCTACTCACAATATTCGTATATACAATAAAAGAGGTCAGGGATTTGTCGTTTCATCAAAACTCGGTAACGAGAAGCTCTTTGAGATTGGTGAAGGTTTTACTGTAGTAGCAGCCGAAGAACATCGTGGAATAGTTTATTTGGTTAGCTCTGATGGCACTAATACTGAAATCGGGTGCTATCCATACCCTAATCAGTGGATAAATGGAACCGATGGGTTTTCGGATGAATATCGCGCACTGAAGAATTATTCCCTGGCAAAACCAATATCAAGAATTGACTTCCGGACCGAACTTTTTGGATACACTGCTCAATCGAAATTAAAACTTATTATCGATGATGCCTTTGATGAAAGTGTAAATCTTTACCTCTGTGATGGGGTAAATATGGATAAAGCAGTCAACTCTGGCTTCAGAATTGATGGCACCATAAATGATTTTGTTTACACGGCAAGTGATTTTGATGGAAAAATCAACCATGTTCTATATTCTCTGGATCCTCCGAAGATAGAAGATGTTTCCGTTCCAAGAGGAGGAACATTACGTCCCGGGCAATACCATATTTTCTTTGCCTACAAAACAGCCTCATTCGATCGTACTGAATATGGTACCGAGTCTTTTCCAATAAGCGTAGCTTATGGCGATTCGATCACAGATACATACGGTGAACTTGATAAAGATTCCGATGACAACATTAACTATACCAATAAAAAGATTGTTCTGAATCTTTCAAATATCGATGAAGACTATAAATATGTATCAGTTGGTATTATGCGGTTCTTTGGGAATGGAGATGGAAATCTCTTCCATGAAGAATATGAGGTGGCCCAGGATCATTTCATCGATGGCGATACACTCGAGATCGAGATAACCGGTAATGAAGATACCGTTATCCTGGATGCAGGTACGCTTTACAATTTATACCTGAAGGAAAGAATCAGTGGTGATCACTGTTTTTACAATTCACGGATCTGGAAAGCCAACCTAAAGGCGAATGTTTACGATAAGACCATTTTTGAAGAGCTTGCGCAATTAATTACATTATCATCTCACGAAGGAAACGAAGTATCCAGAGCGAGTTATAATGATATTGTCAATCTTTCGAGGACTGAGTTGATGACTTACCAGGATCCGGCAAATATTTATAAGTACCTGGGTTATTTCGATCAGGAAATATATCCATTTGCAGCCAAGTTCTTACTGAGTGATGGAACGATAACAGACGCATATCCTGTAAAAGGAAAAGATGAAAAATACGGTACGACAAATATTAAAGGTTTATTTCGGCCATACCTTCCTAACAAAGAGATCAATATTATTGGAGTTAAAGCCAGGATCAAGGAAGCAGTAGATCTCATCAATTCGGACAGTAGGTATACTAAAATAAGGGGTATTTACATCCTGCGTGGTGAACGTATCGTAAATATGCTCTATGATGGTATGCTGGAAAAAACAGCAAACGGTATAAGGCTTAGTCAAAATCGTAAAACCTTGAAGGAAGTTACTGGTAAAAATAATGGTAAACAATGCTGGTATTACAATCAGCAAGACTTATGGTTTGCTTCTGAAGACGAAAATGGTGCTTACCATGTTCCTGTATTCAAGATAAATCACGTTATCGAGAATCAACAATATCCATTGAGTGAAACTAAGTACATATTTCCTCACGCTGTTTATAATGACAACGGTAATGAACGTTCTGAATTTACTTCAGCTGTTCCTGATTTTATAGAAGATCTGCTTACTGGTAAAGAAAGGCCAAAATGGGAATATTCACTTGCTGTTGATGTTCCTGCAGCAATTCAGGATAGCAATGATACTGGTACTGAAGGTGACGCAGGCGTTAATCTTACAGTCCAGGAAGCAATTGATACACGATTAAAAATATCTGATGATCATTTTGCGATATTTTCACCAGACTTTATGACTGAAGAAGATCACCTCACTCAAAGCGGTAGTGATTACTGGTTGGAAATTTATCGGAGAATAGACTATCCTGATTATTCTCAGGGAACTTATGGATTAACTCCCCAGGGAAATGAACATGTGCATTTAAAACCTTCGAGAACTCGCGTATTTGAAATTGGCAGTGGAACTTCTCTGGAGCCTGCAACATTCAATACATTTATTTATAAAGAAATTGAGGCATTAACAGCTGGAGGTGTAAGCCAGAAAAATCCATTAGAGTGGATTGCAGGTTGTCCGACTGATTATATTGGTCTTTTGGCATGGACAGAAGGTAGTGATTATGTTCCTGCAATAGCAAAGCCAATCGGAAGTGGAGTTTATACATTGCCATATAATGCGAACCTGGACAGTTTTGTTACTCATGCCGGTAAAATTTGGGTTTGTATTAAAGTTATAATTCAGCGTGAAACAATTGATGATTTTGAGCCAGGTGGATCTCCATCAGCAGGACCATATTGGGCTGAAGTTCTTACAATGGAAGTTTACAGTCAGGAAAGAGGAGTTTACGAATTTCCTATGTCAGTCAGAGATGGTGATAACTGGGTAAGACCAGTCTGTGCCAGTGACGGCCCTTATGAAATTCCGCCTGAATCACTTCCGCCTTCATTTATTCCGGAATATCATTCAGTTCGTATATATAATATCGAAAAAGGAGTTCATAAAGGAAGAGGCAAATTCTCTTCATACGCTGAAGATGGTAAAGAATACAATATCCAGGGAAAACGAGGATATTATACGCTTGAAGGAAGATTGATCCATACTTGCGCTGCACCAGTTGGTGCGGTCGAAGGATCCTTTGCACTGGTGCACTATAACAGATCTTATCAGACTCCAGCTTATATGGGTGTGATTGTCAATGAAGGACGTATTGTTTACGAAGATGGAAAATCCTATATGGTCAGAGTTTATAAAGATGATCCTCGTGGAGCTGATTTCTTCAACAATTCGCTTAATGCATATAATCCAAAATACTCGAGGTATTGGTCTATTTCTAATATGATCAAAATAGATGATACTGATATTGAGAAAACGCTGTATAAAGGCGATAACTTTAAATCAATGTCCTGGTTCAGAATGTCCCATCAAGTAGATTATGATGATAATACTGATTCCGGATACGCTTCCAATGGTTTTCGTTCATGGTACAGGAAAGTATTCCAGGATACCGGTGTATTTTCAGAGAAAGAATATTTGAAAAGCGCATACCTGCTTGATGCAGCTTATGGTCATGGAATAATGTATGGTATGTTTACTCAGAACAGAAGAAATGTTTCGTTAAGATCAGTTCTTGAGATCACCAATGAAGACGGAAGCGATGTAATCTACACATTTTTTCCTCAAGTAGCAGATTCACTGGATCCGCTCTCATGGATATTCTCTTCATCCCAACTGCAAGACTTGGTCGAATCTGTTAATATTAATGATGGGTATAACAAGACTGATGCTTATGTTGAAGCTATTGGAGTAGATACTGATCTTCCATTTGATTCTCAGAATAAGAAAACCAGAATCGCTTTTTCTGAACGTAGAATAGTAGATTCTTTCCGTGATGGGTACCGGTCCATGGACATCAAAAACAAAGAGGATTTTGAAACTAATTATGGAGAAATTGTACGTATCGAGGAATTGTATGGATTTCTTATCACAATCAGAAATGAAGCAATCATGCGTCACTCGGTTGGTCAGAAGAAAATAACTGAAAATCTGCAATACGATGATTCATTAATATATCTCTCAGATGAAGCTGTCCCGTTAGCTTATTATGGTTTACAAGACTGGCATGGTTTCCTGAAAACAAAAGATGCGATTTATATCGTTGATACCAAATATGAGATGATTGCCAGGATATCGATTGAGAGAACCACTACTGGTGCTACTACACCAAAAGTAAACCAGTTGTCAAAGACCCTGATGATAGAAAAAGAGCTAAAAGAAATTATTGCTACACTGAATGAAAATAGAACTACTCCGATGGATATGAACGGAATTTCGCTCGGTTATAATGAGGATTACGATGAGGTGTATTTTTCTTTCATTAATGGAGAGTCATCTCAGAATTTGATTTTCAGTGAAGGACTGAGTTTCTTTATCGGAACCTCTGACGACATATCTTCGACTTTCATTAAGTTTAAAAAAGGTCAGCTGATGACCTTAAATGGAAATGGAGCTTCTTCCCACGATGTTTATAAAAATGATGCTGAAAATGCATTGCCAACTTTTTATGGTCAAAGCAAGCTAAATACTTTATCATTCATTGTTAATGGTAATACAGAAAAAGAGAACACATCTGCATTGACGAAAATATTTGAAAGCATAGAGATTCATTCTCCTCATCAGGTACTTGATCGTATTGAATACGAAACCGAACTTCAAACCGGCACTTACACGTTCAGCGAGGATAGTAGCGATTTTTGGAAAGATAGCGAATGGCAAGAAGGCGCTTGGTATACACCGATTATCAGAGAAATAGAAGATAGTGATGATGAATATTATGAAGATGACAGTGTTTTCCGCGGAAAGTGGATAAAAATAAGCTTATATTTCAGAGGTAATTCTAAATTTTATATCAGCGATATCTTTACACAATTTAAACAGAGTTTTGTATGATAGGATTAATAACACAGGCAGTAGGAACAGCTGCAGAAATAGCTGCTGGAGCGATTGGTACTAAGAATGTAACCGAAACGCACAAAACATTCTCTCCAGATCCGATATCGTTGAGAAATGCAGGTCTGTTCGGCAACCAGGTTGCTTCATTAAACGAACAGGTTCATAGTAACATAATTGATGAAAACGAAAAGCTCAAAAGAGGTTTAATGGGAACTGGACAATTCACCGTTGCTCTTGGTGGATTAATGAATATGGGAACCAAGCAGGTTAAAGAACCTGAACCTGATGAAGAGCTTGTAGAAGAAGAAACAGCATAAAAAATACCGTTATGGCACGTAAATACGAAGATATTTTTAAAGACTATGAGAAATATAGCAAGGATGCTACATTAGCTGGAGCAACACTCCAGACCGCTCTTGGCATAGGTGATTATCTGGGCCAAACAAATCTTGCCAATCAAGTCAAATATGAGCCACCAGCCAGAATGACTCCCCGCACAATCAGCCTTACCGGTATTGATGTGAGAAGAGAAGCAATGAAAGATCTGAACAAAGCTCTTTTGACAAACCTGAAGTTTTCAAGAGAAACAGGTCAGGATGTTGGAGCAAGTCTGATCGCAGGGTTCCAGAAAGGCGTAGCAGCGATTGATGAGCAACAGGCAAAGCTTGATGTTCAAAGAAGGGATACTGAAGCTCAGCTTAACTTTGAAGCTGGAATGAAAGCAGACCTTGTAAATACTCAAATGGCTGCTAAAGATGCAGAAATGGAATTTCGCGCTAAAGGAGCCAGGGCTGGAATGAAATCCAAAGCTCTGTCAGACTTTACCGGCAGGATTGCAAATGTGTCGAATATTATTTCAAGGGACGCTGCTAATCGCTTGAGTGCGGAGCTTGGAATAAAAGGACTTTCTGAACGCCAAAAGCTTATAGATTACGATTTTAATAAAATGAAAAAAGTTGATGATTATAATCTTTGGAGGTCGGCACATCCTCAAAATCAAACAGCGGATGAAAGCGGGTTATTTAATTTTGAGGTGATGAACAGAGAAATGAAAAATATCGGACTTGACAAGAATGATTATGTTTACACTCAGGACGCAACTAAATTTAATCTTGATCAGGAAGAAGAAATTGACGATATACCATTCAGCACCGAAGAAGTTATTAAGGCAGACAAAGAAATTAAGAAAGGTATTCCCGGTGTTAGGCCTAACATACCTTATGAACAGCTCACAGATAGAGAGAAGCGTATTGTAACAAATATGTTAAGAGGAAAATCAGTTAAACCATCGATATATTAACCATGGCACAACAGCAAAATAGCCCTTCAGGTCTGGTCCATGGATCATACGCTCTTAGTATTCCTTCAGGAGCAGGAGCCTTGAGGCAATCAAGTAGTAAAAAATCAGGATCGCAAGCAGTTCAAAAACAGGCTTTCGATATTTCAGATTTTATCGAAACACCGGGTAATGATCTTACTGCAGAAATTGATGCTTTTGACAGCCGAGTTTCTGATTATTTTAATATGAAGACAAATATTGAGCTGGCTGAAGCTGATGTTAATATTGCATTACAAGCAACATTTGATCAATATGGAGGAAACTTCCAGGAATTCTGGAAAAACGAACAGGGAACTGTCCATAATGCAACTGCAAAAGTTATCCAGGAAAGAAACAGGGTTCAGCAATATCACGCTCTGGCTCAAAAAGAAATGAGCGAGTTTAAAGAGAGTGATCTTTATCAGATGGCACCAGGTACACCATTGTATGATGCAATTGGAAATCGTATGAGATCTGATGATGTACTTAAAGGCGAAGCTCTTGTTACTGCACTTGATAGAGAAAGAAATACAACGCTTGCATATCTTGGAATTGACGGCAAAGATCCTGAGGTGAAAAACTTAAAGGGTGAACAGTTGTTAAATTATATCGCTGAGAATAAAAATCCATTCTATCTGAATAAGGAAGCCCGTATAGCGATGCAAGATCTTCTTCCGCTTGGTTATGGTTTTGATGACGTGATGGCCCTGGATATTGGAGAATATTATGCAGCAATGGAAGAGCTTGCTAAAATGCATGGCACAACAAAAGTCGGAGAAGATGGTGACAGATATGTTGTTACAATGGATTCAGAGCAAATTGGAAACCTGATACAGCAATTCCACGAAAACTATGTTCCAAATGATCCTACCTTACAAAGGAATCGTTCAGTAATGCTGAATAACAAAGCTGATGAGAGAGCCTATAACCTGAGAAAAGCCACACAGATAGAACGAGATGGTTACAATAATGCTTTTACAATGCTTTCTGATATCAAGGACCAGGTTGGAATAGAATCATTTGATGAATTCCTGCTCGGAAACACTGGAAGAATAATTGATCTTGTCAAAGCAGATGAAACTCTTACTGAACAACAAAAAGCCCAGTACGAGAAATTGCTTTCCAACAGACTTCTTGTAGAAAATTCTTTGCTATTTGCCAATGCTGAAGAATCAATAATCACCTCAAATGCAAAAGGACAAATCTTTTTGGAAGAGCAGATGAGAGATGAGATCACAGCTCTATCATCATATTATAAAATCCCAAGAGGAAAAGAATTTAAGTATGCTGCAGGTAGACTGATCAGGCTTGCTCAGACAGGTAAATTTGAGTTTCCGGTTCTCGCTTCACCTTATCGCAAAGTTGTTGATGGTACAGGTGTAAAAATAGCTGATGACTACTTAGCTGGTAATGCTGCCGCATATACATTGAGTAGCGATCGAAAAGTTGACAGAGCAATGGAGTATGTTGCTACTCAGGGTAACAAACTTGATGAAATGAAATTCTGGAGTGATAATGGTTATCAGGAAAGAATATCACCTTATCTGATAAAAGAAAGCAAGGGTGATATCCTGGATAAATTTATTACTGCGTTAACAAAAAATCCTAAAATTCTTCAAGGAGAAACATTCGTTGAAATCCATCAGGGAACAATCAGTGGCGGTATCGATCGTGGTATCGATAGAAGATCCGGACCAGGTGTTGCTGGTAAAGTAGGAGAAGTTCAGACTAAATATGATGCTGGTATCCAAGTAAGCGGAAAACACGGTTTTATATTGGATAACATTGCACACATGGACTGGGGTTCAGTGATGCGTCATCCCGATTTTCAGAAATGGGCAAAAGAAAATCTTTCAACTCAAGAACAAAAGCAATTATGGTCAGTTGACAACTATATTGCAGCTGCAGTTGGCCCGTCAGCTGAGCAGGATATTGGCGATAAAATTATAATGGAAGCAAGTAAAGGTGGTACAATAGATATCATCAGACAAGATATTACCAGCATGAATGAGTATTCACCATATATAGGCGAATATTCCGGTGCAGGTGATGTTTATTATTATGATCCTGTAACAAGACAGAAGGAACTTATGAAGTCAGGTTTCTTTGTTGCAGGAGAAAAATCAATAGGGCTCGGATTCGGAGGTAAAAATGAGTTGTACACAGAAACTATGGTTGTCGTTAGTGAAGATGATCTTGAAAAGTACGGCTGGACTGATCGTGAAGGAAAAGAGCATAAATACCATGAGATCTATGGTGATGTGGATAAATATTCAGTTGCCAGTATGTACAAATCAGGAAGACCTGAAATACGCGAATATCTGAAGGCTTTAGGCCGGTTCGGTATTACAGAAAGTCTGAAGGCTGAAGAAGATGCCTTTGAGGGTATGTACATGATTCCGTTCTGGTTAATAAGGGACAAGAATTTCACCACAGAGCAATGGGCAGAAAACAGAAAAGTAAGAGGAGCTGAAATAGACGAAACTCCAAAATCATTAACAAATGCATTTAGTTTAAAGTATAAAGAAGAATGACAAAATTAGCAGGAAGTGACGGCCAGGGTAGGCAGCCAACAGCGATCAATTATGTCCAATCGCGTATGCAGGAACATGACTTGACAGCAATCTACCAGGCAGAAAAAAACTTCAATTTACCGGTAGAGCTCGAATCATACGAGGAATTCTCTACCTTAATGCAGTCAAAAACCGATAAGGAAATACCTGAAGAAGATCTTAAATTTGCTTATGGTCATGCGCAGGCGGAATTTGATATTTATAAAAACCGCAGGTGGAATCTTTATGATTATGAAGGCACTTATGATACGGGTGGTGGAACCGAGGCTGAGAAAGGCCAGTTAAAATGGTTCGATAAAGATGAATCCTGGATTAATACAGGCCCTTCCAATTATGCCAATTTTCTTGGACTTGAACAACCAGTAATCATAGAACATCAGGATCAGATCGCTGAAAAGAATGAGCTTTATTATGATCGTAATGGTATTCTTCTTCCATTAGAGGAATACGACAAACGTTCCAACACAAATAAACTTCAGAATGAGTGGGATGAAAAACTAAATACATGGGTTTATCGGGAGCTCAAGGATGGTGAGCTCGGGGATCCTGCTAAGATTAAACCTTATGAATGGGTAGGAGGAGCGCGGGAGCTAAACTCTACCTGGTTAGGATCTGCATCTCGAGGTACTATTTCTGGCGCAGTAGGAAAAACTGTTCAGGCTGGAGGTGGATTACTCCATGTACTTAATGCTGTTGCAGCACCGGCTTTGATGGTCGGTACAGATCGTTCTTATACAGAAGCGGTCAACGCAAGTCAATTAAATGATCTTGCGAACCAATGGTCAAATGCAGCCTCAGCAATGCAACGTCAAAATTATGACGAAGCTGTAGGTGTGTTTGATAATGCCAATTCAATATTGTATTCATTTTGGGACGGAGTTGGTCAATTCTTACCGATGATCGCATCAGGTTTCTCCCTGGGCGCAGCTGGTGTCGGAACCAAACTTGCTACTCAAATGTCAATCAGTATAGGATCTCTTACAGTATATGATCTTACACGTAATGATCTTGTCAGAAAAGGATACTCAGCCCAGGAGGCTGAAGCAATGGGATTAATGTTCGGACTTATTACTCACGGTTCAGAAAATATTATCTCAGCTAACCTTGTACAAAGATTTGGTGTGAAGCAAGGACAGAGAATATTTAATAATCTCAGTAGAGTTTCTGCAGCCGAAGTAATCGAGGATGTGTCCGGAGGAATGGTAAAAGGATTAGCTGAAGCTGAAGCATTAGAAATGCCGGCAAAAGGATTCTGGGCCAATAAATATACTGGAGCTTTGAGAAGGAACTTTCATAAGATGGCTGCGGGAAAAGGATTGCTTAAAGGAGCAGGCAAAGCTGTAGGCGCAGGTGTTGAAGAAGGTTTTGAAGAGGCAGCTGAGGGTGTAGGTCACATGACTTTCGCTTCGCTTTTTAATGCTATTGAAAGGAATATGGCTAAAAATAATCTCCGTAAGAATGGAGGTGCTACATTCGATCCGCTACCTGGTGGTGATTATGCCATGAAGAATTCCAATGGTATTACAATTGATCGTGTGAACGAGAAAGAGAAGAGGAAAATTGAGCGTCAAATCGAATTTTCTAAAGGTATCCTCGATGGATCCAGAACGCTTGATGAGAGTTTCAGTTGGGAGGAGCCTGCTATTGCGTTTCTATCATCTACTTTTACTATGGGTATCGCTCATAATATTACTGCAGGTCAAAATCGCCAGGGACAACAGATGATGGATCTTGCTATGAGAGCCAAAGATGATCCTACCGTATTCGATAAAATTGATGGTATGGTGGACAGCTGGGTTAAGATGGGCCATCTCGAAAAAAATGTCGGAGATGATGTTAAAGTAGGTTTCCGTCAAGATCTTGAATATTATGTTGCCGCAATCAATGAACATAATCTGGATAATCCTGAGTTAATAAAAACACTCGGAGGTGATAAATCTTTTCTGTTCGACCTTTTACAGACAAAAGAAACAACCAAATCCCTTAAAGGGATTTTGGCGATTATGGATAATGAGCAATTAGAACCTGAAGCGAGAGAGCAGGCTCTTAATGCTGAATGGGATAAAATAGGTGTTAAGCGTATTACTGACGAAAAGGAAATTCAAGCCTGGATTGAACGTAATGATGCTTATGAGAAAATGCTTACAGAAAAAAAGACCAATGTAGTTGATGGTGTTGAGGTTACTACCTCTCAAGTATTCACTGAAAAAATGAACGGTCTGTATGCAGTTGATGTACTGATCTCTGAAAAAGCCAAGAAGAATATCGAGGAACGTTATGGTGATGTTGTTCCAGTAGATGCCTACCAAAAGGAAATGAAAAAGATCAAAAATTCAACCAGCCAGGTAATACTCGAGGCGTTGAATGATCGTAAAATATATCCTGTATGGGAAATGCTGACCAAAGCTCTTAAAGAATGGGGACCGAATGGTCTTCAGTCAGTAATTGATGCTCACAATTCCAGGGCGCAGGAAAGTAATCTGGAAAATCTTGACCTACAGTCACCGCTTGCTGAAATGGCAAGGATCGAGGGTGAAACATTTGACTTTGAAGAAGTCTTGGAACAGCCTCCTAAAAAAGGAAAAGCTGCAGCTAAGGTTGCAAAACCATTGACAGTATTACGTAAAGAACTGGCTGATATGAAAGCCAGGAAAAAACGTGGAAGCAAGGATGAAGGGCTCGATGCTCAGATAGCAGAATGGGAAGAGGAAATTAGAATTCAGGAAGAGGCAGGTGTTTCCGAAACAGCTGGTCGTGAAGTTGCAACAACAATTGAAGAAGGCGAAGGAAAACCAGCAGTATTATTTCCAAAGAAAACTGGTCTTGGGATAGTGGATGCTATCAATGAAGTTATTGCCAGAGGGGAATATGGCAGACAAATGATTAAGAAGGGACAGCGTTTGAATACTGAAATCAATAAGTATATCGAAAATGCTGTTAAGGTATTCGGCAATGTAAAAGCGATGCTCTATGATGAAACCGCTGTTGGCGTATTTACCGGTGCGCTTGAGCAGGGTAAGAGAGCTGTCGAAATAATGAATCTGATTTATGATAATGCAGTTGAAGTTATCGAAGGAAAACCTGTTGAAACAGGAATAGGTGATGATATTGTAGATGAAGGTGATCTTGCTCAGAGAGTAGCTGATGTCGAACAATTCAATACTAAGCGTGATGCCGGTATACTGGCTAAATATGAGGGTACAATTGATGCGATGCCTGAAGTTGTTATGCAGGAACATTTAAGAGAAATGCTTCGTAATGCGCCTCAAACTATCAAGGATCTATTTGAAATTGATGAGGATGGCAGATCGCAGGCTTTCCGTGATGCAAAGATCGGTACATATAAGCTGGGACTTTTACTGGGAATGCTGAATAATAAATTCACATTATCAAATGGAGCTGAAACCTCCATTGCTGATATCATCAATGACGCTCAGATTGTATTCGGAAATCCAAATCTCCCGATCGACAATGGAGCAGAGTGGATTAATAAACTTGATATTGCTGATCAATTACTGGATACAATTACCACAATGATGGAATTAATGGTAGATGTTACCCAGAATCATATTGAGAAATTACCTTCAGGTCAAGGCAACGAGCACTCGATTTATCACCAAGACGATAATTCAAAATGGCGATTGGATCCATTTGGAGAAGAACGTCAGTTCATCGATGAATTCGTTAAGCGGTTCAAGAAAGTGATCAATGATTCGTGGAAGATGGATAAACGGCTGGAGTCAGCAAGTACTGAACGTGAAAGCGTGAAAGTTAAACTTGGAAACCAGTCCAGGATGCTTCATCACATGAGATCTGTTGCTATCGATGCGGGTAACGATGACATTAAACATAAACTCACAAAGGACGATATTGCTACTGTCACCAACAAAAGCAGAAAGATCAGTGAAATCATAAAAAAGACAATCAGTAAGTACAAAACCACTTCTGATGTTGAAAATGCTGACAATGATCATGTTTATCCGGAACAATTATACCCTCTCTATTACAATAGCATTTATACGTCAGATGGAAAATCTCCTGAAAAAAATAGTGTAAAAGCCGCTATTGCTTTAATTGATAAAGAGCTAATGGACATCGAAGAGATTTTCTCGGGTAAACTTGGTGGTTTTATTGAGCATGTTAAAAAAACTTCCAATAATGAACTTCCTTACATAAGCACCGAGATTGCCGATGAGCCTGTATACAATATGTCTTCCGGGACATACGATGGACTTGCTTCGGTTAGAAAATATGATGACGGTAGAGTTGTATGGAAATCTTTCTCTGATTATAAAAAAGAAGGCGGAAAGAAAAGCGCTTCTGAATATATTCAGGAACAAAAATTCAGACAGGAAGAATATGAATATTCGCTCTATACTTTTAGCTATTTCCAATTCTTATCAGTAGCAAATTCACTTGGTAATGGAAAGACCAATACCAGAAGACAGATGCTTGCTCAGGCTGAGAAGCTCAACTTGAATAATCTTACAAAAGCTAATAATGACGACCTGGAAACATTCGAGCAACTGGATGCTATTGTTGATGTTGTTGCTTTCATGCAGTCCCAGGATAAAGAAGACTGGAACTATCCTGAAGGAACCAGGGAAATGCTTATCGATCATACCCTATTTGTACGTGGTTATGCAGGTAGTGGTAAAAGCGCAATGGTAGCGAAGAATGCTTTGTTATATTATGCAGCGCTGGAAAACAAAGCTATTGATGTACTCTACATTATTCCTACAAAAGGAGTAGAAAAAATTCATAGTGATGCTGTTGAAGAAATCAATACACGGCTTTCAGAAATAGGTTCCGAAGCTACAATTAATCCTGTTTTTATCCCGGCACACGATCTGGTAAATAATGAGGATCTTTATAAGGATGCTGATATCATTATTTATGAAGAAGGGTCAACCATTCCTGCTCCGGATCCAGTTGAAGAAAATGCTAAAGAAGAAGGAAATTTACTCAGATCATGGCAACGTGAACATAAAAAACGTGTAGTTATTCTCGGTGATGAAGGCCAGGTAAAGAGTTTAAACAACTCACATGCATTATATCCTGTTGATAATTTTGGTGAGAAAACAAATGCGTTGAATCAGATTTTCCGTACAGGAATTATTTATATCCGTGCATTACAGGAAGGATATCGCAGGGCTCTTGGAGTAACTACTGAACAAATTGATGAAGCTATCGGAACTACCGAAACTAAATGGAAAACATCTCCTGATGGTAATGTCGGTGTTCGATATATTAAAAGGACAGAGGGACTTGATCAGATTGTACAAAACTTTTTAGATCAAGTTGAATTTGCTGAAGCAAATGAAACCGGTAAAACACAAATGCTTTTGGTTCCTACTTATGCAAATATGGAACAGCTAATTGATAAGTATGGTGACAGGCTTGGAATGCATAAAGATAAAATATTCACTCTTGAATATGATGCTAAGAAGATCCGCCAGGATTCAAAACGATTTAAGTATAATGCTTCAGGATTGAAAGCTGACCAGGTATTCATTCCATTTGATATGGCTTCAATGCTTGAAGGCGATGCCGGTCTTTTTGCATTACCTGAAAGTGGTGGCAGAGAAGGTGACGCTGTAGCAATTATGCTTACTGCTGTATCCCGCGCTTCACAATATGTTGAAATGTTTGGTAATCCTGAGATTTCAGGAAAAGTTACTGACAATACTCCTATCAGTGGATATTCCACAACAATAGAAACTGATGAGGATGTGCTCGCCCGCTTAACAGCACAGCGAATGGAACGTGCTGCATATTTTGAAATCGTTGGAACTGAGGAAAAAGAAGTTACTGACGAAGAAGAAGGCACTGATAAAAAGAAGAAGAAAAAGAAACGTAAGGGTAAAAAGAAAGCGAAACTTGATGACCTGTATAAGGTTGATTCGCAGATGTATTTTGGAGATGGTGGTTATAATATTGATGATGCTGAAGCTGCATTCAAGAAAACAACTGAAACAAAAACATATCCCGGTTTCCGTCACGCTTCTGACATAGCTGCTCAATGGTTACAGGATAAGCAGGAAAAAACTGAAAGCCAAATTCTCGAGAATAAACAACTTAAAGAACGCCGAGCAATATTTGATGTTGCTTTCCAGCGCGTGATAGCGAAAGAAGATGAAGTTGAATCAATTGAAAACCTGCTCGATTCTTTAATCAGAAAGTATCGTCCAATGAACAAGGAAGAGAAAGATGCTGATAAAGAGAATCAGGGTAAAGGAACCGCAAGATGGAACGGAAGGGTTAATGGTTTTAAGCGTAGAATGATCGCTGTTGCCCAAGAAGTAGCAGAAACTATGGGTTATAATGAATTCAGCGTCCATCGTCCAAATATTAAACCAAAAGATCTGGATATTCAAGGAAGTCCATATATGATCAAAACTGTCGGTTATGATGAAAATGGAAATCCTATCGTAGACATATTTACACGAACTTATACACTCCACCCGAGAGAACTGAATAAGTACGGTCAAGCATTGGCCCACACCTACCGGTTCATTGCTGAAGAAAAAGGATGGATTGTTAACAATGTGTACAACGTTAATATCGCTGATAGTAAATCCTGGATAGAAATTGAGAAAAGTGATTTACCAGCAGAATATTTTGTTGATCAAGTTGAATCAACTGATGTTCCTATTGAAGATGTTGCCAAAGCAATTGGATTAAAAAGAACTGAATTTCGTATTGCGGATCCTACCGTTCTCTTTGCCTTAAAACGCAAAATCGATGTTGCTCATCTTGGAGATGGTGTAGATATATTTACCTCTGATCCTATTGTAGAAAAAGAAACGGGCGAAGCTTATTTTGTTAGAGATCTTCTGCTTGATAAAAACGGATTAATTGCTAATCTTGAAAACCAGGTAACGGGAGAAATAATTACAGTTCCGCAAAGTTATTTAACACATAATATCTGGAATCCTGTCGAAGGAACTCCGGAACTTATTCGTGAGCGTAGTGCAATTGAATATAAAACAGATCGCACGATCTATGTTACACACATGCTTGCTCCACAATCCAGTCCTGATTTTAATGAGGCTGAGTGGAAAAAGAAAATGGGTTCAGGTGCCAATATGTTTAATCGTAAGAAAAATAAATGGTTCGATCTGAAATTAAAATCACTGGATGCGATCACTAAACTTCCGGCTAAGATGTCAGTCCTGGACAAGATTTATCGTGTAAGCGCAGTTTATACTGTACCAAATCGTAGCACCAGGTCCTATGAAGGTGAGATCTATAATAACGTATTTGAAATACGCTTTACTGAAGAACAATTAGATTTTGTAGCAAAAGAAATTGGTATCAGTAAAAAACAAATGAAAGAGCTCGGCCTTGATTTCGTTGGTATCGATACACCGGCTGAGGCTCGTGTTCCTAATAATAAGGATAAAAAATTCTCTGACAACTGGCTGTCTAAAGTTCCTGAGTTCAATAAATGGTTAGGAATGCCATTTAAAGATGCAAAGCAAGCTGTTTATGCATATTTGGAAGATAGTTTTGCTAAGTCAATTAAAAACCAGGAATTACTGGAGAATACTATCGATATGAATGTGGCCAAGTTTGTTCAGGTTCATAAAGCTCACAATAATCAAACACCGGGAACTACTGGTACGAAAGTTACGATTGAAAAAAATCTTCTGATGCCTTCCAGAGCGCAACGTATGTCTTTTATCGGTCTGTTAGAACAGATGCAAAATGATGGTTTTAGCTTAGTTCAAGATCTCGATGATGAAGGATTTATTACTCCGTTGAAATATAGCAGGGACAAACGAGGAGGCAGGTTTAATATCCTGATCAGTTTCAAAGATCCAGATGGTAATATTGTGGATGTAATATTTGATGCTGCTCCAATGAAAAGAGCACCAAAATCGAATGAGAGCGATATCGATGTGATTAAATCTTTCTTTACCGGCGCTACTCAAGAGTTGAAAAAATATGATGCTTTGGTCCAGGAAATAGAGGAAATGTGGAATGAGGATATCGAAGATAATCCTGAATTTAAAGCGTTAACAAAACGTGCTCAGGATGGTATTGTAAGAGAATCGTTAATCTCGAGATGGATGGATGCAAATTCAGAAATGGCTACGTCCATGATAGCTTCCGATCCTAATCTTGAGCGTTTTTTCAAAACAAAAGAAGTTACCTCTAAAAGCGGGGTAACTTATAAAAATATTCAGGTTAAAGGAGGTACCTATAAACAAAGGCTCCTGAATCTCAAGGCAGCTGTTCCGCATATTATTAAGGCGATTGAGAATCGTTATGCTGATCAGAATGGAAATCTTACCGCAACAACAAAGATTGCAGGAAGGTCACGGCCTTTACGCTTTTATTACCCAGTTATTGTTCGCGATGATGATAGCAAGAAGGTTAATGTCGAATATTTGACAACCAATACTATTGGCGTGAACCAATCTGTTGCTCGTAGCAAATCTGCAAACATTGGCCCAAAACCAAAAGACGCAAAGACTGGACAAGAAGATATAGGTCAAACAAGTGATAACGATAATCCATTCCAGACTGGATTTAAAAAGTATGGCAAGAAATGGGTGCCAGGTCAAACTACCTATATTTCAAAAGAAGCTGCACTGCAGAGAATAGCACAATTGATCGGTAGTGAGAATGCTCAGAAGTATCTTGGTTTTGAAGATGGACTGATTATTTATAAGGGAACAGCTCACTGGGGAATTGTTAAGAACGGTCTGATGAAGATCGCTCAGATAAGTAAAGGAATTGAAGGAACTACTCCTGATCACGAATCACTTCACTTTGTTATCGAATACTTAATGGGTGACAAACAAAGAATTTCTCTGATCAATGCTGCAAAGAAAGAATTACCTGCAGGTGCAACTTATGGCGATGCGCATGAGTATCTTGCCGAAAAGTTTGAATACGAAAATTATCGACCAACTACCTACATCGGCAGAGTACTTCTTCAGATTAAGAAATGGTTGTACTCGAAATTCAAATTATTCTCCAGCGATATCCAGACTATTTTGGCTCAGGTTGATGATGGATACTTTGCCAACAACGAATATAAAATACCATCTAATCCGGAAGCCATCATTTTCCCAAAAGTAGCTGATATCGAAAATGAATTCAACACTGATATAGTACGTAAACAGAAAACATTCCTGTTCGGTAGTAATGAGAATATAGATTTCTGGGCAGAACGAAACATTGCTCCAATGATCTTCTCTTTCTACGGTATAGGTAAATCCGTATCTGCTAAAGAAAAGTTTGCTGGAGTACATTCGTTCCAAAGTGCAGTTCAGAAAGTGTATCAGACCTTAATGGAATATCACGACTATTATATGTCAAGGCGTGAAGCTGGAAAAGTATTCCGTTATTTCGATGGGTCTGAAATAATCGAAGGAGAAGAGAAGCCTTATGTTGTTTATGGTGAGATCCCTAATTCTGTATATATCGCTGTTAGCAAAACAATGCGTGAGCTGAAGAATAAGAGTTTATCTATTTATAAAGATGTTGAACAGGCTTCCTATGCTGAAAATAAAAAGCTCATTGATGCTTACATTATTCAAGAGCTTACCAGGCCTGCATCCAAACAGGCAACAAATCCTGCTGGTAAAACAATCTTTTATAACCTGGTTCAAACCATATTCGGTAATGTGGATATGACTAAAACAACTAAGTCAGGGGATCCTTTCTTTACATTAGAAGGAAATATAATAGCCGATAAAGAGCAGGAGAGCCCTTCTAAGAATGTTTCTTCCTTTCTGACTGCAATGTTCAACTCAACACGTCTTCGTGAATATAGGCTTACCGCTAATGGTGTATCTGATGATTTCTATGGAGATGATAATTACATGGATGCTTATCTAATGCTTGATGAATTATTCAAAGCAAGTGAACGGTTAGTGTCCAGGGGAAGAGATGTTAATATTGATACGATTTTGGAATCGATCCGTGAAAAACGTGATAATATAGCTCCTGGTAAAGTAAGACGAAACCTTCACACTTTTCTGGTTGAATTCGGAGGAGAGATTGCTAATAGTACGAAGCTAAATAAACAGGCTCCTTTAGAGGATACCACCAATTTAGCTACACCAATGGGAACAATCAGCGGTGTAGGATACTACTATCTTGAAAAGAATTTGGAAGCATTTATTGAAGATTATTTCGATAAATTCGATGCTCCTTCCAGTTATACTGAACAGCTGATTGCAAAAGCATACAATTTTAAGAAAGTTTCTGCTTTGATTGAGAGTGCCACACGCGGTATTATGAATATGAGGAGAGTTAAAATATCCCGCGCTGGTAGATATTCAAATATCACTGAGTATGGAAATGAGGTTGCAACCATGATCCATGGTGATCTTCGTGACGGTATTCAAAATAAATTCTATCAGGGCCGTAGCGGATCTGTAAGCCAAAGTGTAATTGATGACTTTACTGGAGAAAATCCAAATATCAGGATTGATGGCACAGGATTGTATATGAATATCGATGGCCAGATGCGTCAGTTAATATCACTTGACACTTCAAAACCGGTTGTCGGATACGAAGAAACAGAAAGTCTTAATAATTACGCAAAACAAGTCCTTCAATATATTACAGATGACAGTAGCATTACTGCTGATATTGCTGAAGCAATAATTCTTAATCAAGGAAAAGAATTCAGAATTCCGAATTATGCTCGAGATATCTATGTAATGTACTTAGCGTTATATTCTGCAGTTCTGAATACTCAGGATTTTAATGAAACAGGAGATCTACAAAACGAAGAAATTGTATGGACAAAATCTGAAAAAACTAAAGCGATCGATGCTCAATTAGAAAAGATTTATAAGGTTTACCCTAACGATTTTCAATTATCTGATCCTGCAAGAGAAGATGGAATCCAGTTATTCTCACCAGTTGATGCACACCGGTTTATTCGTAATAATATCGCTTATCAAATGGCAAATGTTGAGTCCCAGTCCAGGGATAAAGTTCAGATGATGGACGATGGTACAATTAAGCAGTCCCGGGAAACAACAACCAATCTTTATGAATATTTCCTTACTGATGGAGAAAATGGTGCTTCTGATGAGTACGTAAATAATATGATTCAGGAAGCAGAAAGAATCGCTCAAGAAAGTTCAGTTGAGGTTCCTGGTGTATCAATGATTCGTGGTAAAGTTACCTGGCGGGATCCTTTGATGAATAGAAAAGTGTTTATCCAACCACTTGGAACAAATGACTCAATCGCAATGGGTAATCGTGTGATCATGGCTAACGATATGTCGGCTTATGAATATATTCGATCGATGTTTATCCTTACTAAAGATGAGTTTGCTAAAAAGAAAGATGTAAACTGGTTTCCTGTATTCGCAGAAATGATTGGTGACAAAGGAAAAATACCATTTACCAAAATAAAATATGGTGAAAATCCACTATTTAAAGGCCAGCTTGATCGTAAAAGAAATTTGAAAATATTGGAAATTGACGAGGCTCAGCTTGTCAATATACTAAACGATTTTGTCGAGCATGATCATAAACAGAAAGAGCTTACGCTGAAAAACTGGAAAAAGGCTACCGGTCTTGATGAAAACGGAACAATCCCGATTTGGGAAGATAAGGTTAAGAATATCAAGACTCGGAAAGCAATGGATCTGGAGTTTGCTCTGGTTAAGTTTAGGGATTATAAAAAGCAAGGTGATAATTATGTTATCGGTAATGGTTACAGCCAGGAATACAGTCCGTATACCAAAATAAATCTCGCTCAATGGAGATCGATGATGGCTAAAGGTGACGTTGCTGGTATGATGAAAGTAATTGAGTCTGCATTTGCTGATCGTGTACTTGCGTTTGAGAAATGGCTTGGTGATGTATTTGTAGGAGATAGTGAAGCTATTATAGGTGAAGAAGCCAGCGAAATGCTTTCGACTAAAAAATTCAACAGTATTAATAAAGCTCTCTCTGAACTTAGCAAAATTAAAGGAAGAAAACGTACTTACGATTCTCTCGCAAAAATGGTATCAGGATATAAAAACAATACCATCCAGCGTAGTGATGCTATTAAAATTTATCAGACAATTAAAGCTGAGTACGATATTGATATAGCAAGACTGAAATCTGACAAAGGAAAAAACGATTTTAATGAGAAATATTACCCTCACATTGCGGAAATCCGTGACCTTCTTTTTTCTGATAATTTGAATAAGAGTACTGATGCATTAAACATGGCTAAAGTCCTATTTTGGAATCACCATATATTCAATAAGACACTTAATCAGAATATCAGGGGTGGAGTTGAGAACTTTAATGATTTGTCCGATTACGTTAAGAGGGGTAAGGGATTTGATGCTATCGGAAAAACATTTTCCAGAAGATATATGGGCAAGAAAATTCGCTCATTGACCACAGTGGATCCCGTTATGTTTAATAAGATTTTCTCTGAAACAGTTGAGAAAACAACTCGCCAGGATGAAAAGGATTATGTATTGACCGCAGCAACAGATGGATTAGTTCCGTTGAACCCGGTTTTGCTCGAATTAATGAGGAGAAGCAAAGGATATGAGATGGGACCTGTAACACGATCATCTCAGAAAACGATTTATTACGGATATAAAATCACTGAAGATAAAGTTAAGCAGTTAAAGATGTCTATGTTCGCTCCTCAATTCGATAAAATGAGCGATCCTTTCTATCTGTCAATGATGAAAACATTTTTAGGTTCTGAGTGGACAGATGAGATGCTTGAGTCTGAAGAAAAATTTGAATTTCATATTCACCGCTTAGCAGATGAAATATATGATGAACTTGGTCGTTCTGATGGTGAATTTTCTGCAGCGATGAATAATATGATTGGCTGGATCAATTTTGACCTGGCTATGAAAAACGGAACTGAAAAAGTGCATTATCTCCAGGATGGATTATTCAAACCAGAATGGAACAACGATAAAGAAGTTGACATTCTCGATGCCGACAGTTTACGATTGCAGCTTTATACAGGAAACTTCGTGTTTGACAACCAAAAACAAATCCCTACACAGGAGTTGTATATAATTGGAGTTGGTGAGCATAATACTGAACGTGTAGCTATCCTAAATAAAGCTTTATCAAATATTGCTGAAGACGGTGCCAAGTTTTATGAAAAACTTGGAACGCTTGCCTCACAATATATCAGGGCCAAAGCAGCAAAGAATGTGTCAAGAACAAATGAATCCAGCAAGATGGCTGAAATCATCAATGATGGTGAAATCACACTGGATGTCTGGAGAAGAAAAGCTGTTTCTACACTCGCTTCTGATTCCAATAAATATTTGAAACCTACTCTTCCGGGATCTGCACTTGTGCAAGTGCCTTATCGTGAGGCTATATATGCTACAAGAAAAGGTAAGCTTTATACTGAAGGCAATCAACCAACAGACTGGAAAGAAAGAGGGTACATTAAGCGTTCACTTAATCCGATCAAGTTTTGGAAAAAAGAAGGTAATACCCTGGTTCCATACGAAAGCCGGGAAGAGCTCTTGAAAGATTCCACTTTAGGATTAAAAATATATGTTACTCCTCAGGAAGTAATCATGCCATTCGTACATCAGCATAAGTTTGGTATTTCTACAGGAAAATCTGCATCTAAATTATTTACCATAAGAACTGCAAAAGGATATAAGAATCGCAGGACTGATATCAGCCAGATGATTCATAATTCATCTCAACGTGAAGCTGAAATTCTTACCAGTTTTTATGAAGGATGGGACACTGATAAAATCCTTAATCCTGAAAACTTGGATCCAGATATCATTAGGTATATTAAGAAAAAAGCTCCGAATGTTGTTGATGAAGGTGATCGCAAAAAAGTTATCTATCAAATAGCAAAATATTTCTCTCAGTTGAATCACGCAATGGATGTGTTTACCGTAAGAATTCCGACAACGAATGCTTCGTCCGGGTTTCCTTCAAGGATTGTTGAATTCTCTTATGGATATGACAATACTATATTCACATCACCAGAGAAAAATATCCTGGATGGTTCTGACTATGATATCGATGAACTTCATACATTTCATAAACCATTATTTCAAGACTTGGGAGGCGAAGAAGCTATTGAAGATCCTGAAACAGGCGAAGAGGTGGCAACTGATAAGCAAAGATTGTATGAACATAGGGCTACCATTTTTAATGCCATGTGGGATTATTATTATCAACCAAAAAATGTAAAAGCTGTTCTTCAACGAGTAACAACTGAAACTGTATCGAAACTTGCAGATCAAGAAGCAAAAGCTGATCAGTACTATCCGGATGATCTTTATTCGGCTGCAATGCTTAGGGATCGTTCGATCGCAGGTAAAAAGCTTGTCGGTCACTATGCTAACTTACAGAACGCATTGTCAAAGATTCTTCACATTCCCGCTGATTTACGATTCACGTTGACAACAAAAGGATCTGTAGTTAGAGGAAAAAGTGAGCGTAATCCAGGTGTATCATTTGATGACGTTCTTAAACTGATTGGAAGAGTTTCTGAAATGATTAATGCTGCTACCGATAACGATAGTCTTGGTGGCGCTCTTGGTAAGATTGGCTTTACTGAATATACTTCACCATTAGTATCAGGAATGATTTATATGGGAAAAACACTGGAAGAAATTGTTGCTGTTACTAATCATCCTGATATCCGAGCAATGGAAAACAGTGCAAATAAAGCCAGGTTAACTGGTTTTGTATCCAGATCAATTTGGAAAGGTGATCAGGGATTAGCAAAAAAAGTTGAAAAAGCAGGCACTAAAGAAGAGAAAGATCAGTATGAGGAATGGTTACAATATGCCTATATCGGAGAGAAACTCCGCCGTATGAATACAATCATAGGGCTACAACAAGGTATCGATGGTAATGAGTGGGGACTTTACAATACGATTAACCAGGTAGAATCGGCCCTGGGTCAATCAGTCGAAGATTTTATTGCCGGTGAAGATCCTGATATTAACTCACAGATAAATTACATCGGACAGAATAAAATCTCGGACGAAGAGCTCGAGAAAGATCGTGGAGCTGAAGCCGAAATCAGAAGTACTGCTACCGGTTTCGATTTGAGAGGAATTATTAAAGCTACTCCGCAATTTATCCAGTACATTAATGTGTTAGCAAACCTAAAGAAGGTTTATGGCGAAACATTTATTATAGGATTTCAAAGTGACTTTTTTAAAGAGGTTCTTGAAACTTCCGGACAACGCACACTGCGTAATGAAAAAGCATTCAATTCACTTATGAGTGAATTAGAGCACGTAGCAATATCACAATTTCTGTCAACTGAGGTTGAAATAGTAAGGATGGGTGATCAGACATACGAGCTATCTGATCCAGCTGCAAGACAACAGTTCGTTATCGATATGCAGGATTACGTAAAAGAAATCCGTGCTATCGGCAAGTATCCTCTGAATAGTTTTATCTCCAAGCTGAAGAAAAAAGCATCCAAAGGACCTATTCCTATATATAACTTATCAGGATCCGAGGGTGCCTCAATGGAAACACTTCGTGATCTTAAAGAAAATGGATTCCAGAAATTGACAGATGATGATAAACAGATATTCCGCATATATAATGCACTTGTATATGGGTTTACCCGTAAGGATGGAAATATGAGTGGTGCTACTGACAGTGAATTTGAGCAACAGTTTACTAATTGGATTGAAGAGGCTGATGTTAATCCATTTGATTCAATAGATCCTCGTGAATTGTATGCAAGAGCGGCATATATATTAAATCCATTCGGAAAACAATTCAAATCATCATCAGAGAATCTGTTACCAGAATCAGTAGAGGTTGTGGATAACCAGTTCTTCCCATTGAATGTGCCTTATTCACCGCTGATTAATACATATCCTGGCGATCCTGATATCAAAACTTATAACCATATACCGGTATTCAGGAAACTGTCAATGGAAGAGCTTGAACAATTAGGAGAAAAAGAGGTCACCTTGAAGATTTTTAAACACGGCGTAAGTTTAAGAGCCAGGGACCGCAATAAATCAACTGCAGTTAATAGAATTTACAAGGGAGATCTTGTTTTTCTGATAGATGGAGGAACCGCAAGAATTGTAGATGCTGATAAAAATACAGTAACAATTAAGAGGGAATCTAAAGCTAAAACTCATGGAACTCCGAATGTAACACACATGCCGGATCCTACAAATGCTGAAAATATTAGCAGACAACAAGCTGCTACCCTGGTATCGAGTATGAAATCAAAAGTTGCGAGATTGTTCCCTAATCTAAAGGTTGTAGAGGTTAGTAATTCCAATACTCTAATACCAGGTGCAGCTTCTTATATCGATAAAGGGATTGTTTATATCAATCGTGATATGATTACTCCTGATACCAAGCCTCACGAAATACGACACCTTTACCTGG
>Ga0180438_10000337_pt1 | contig 93004 bp, 60 predicted proteins | sample SS_ome_12_FD_132455 | JGI IMG/M metagenome (GOLD analysis project Ga0180438, IMG submission 132455) | Hypersaline lake sediment archaeal communities from the Salton Sea, California, USA - SS_3_D_2 metaG | ecosystem: Environmental > Aquatic > Non-marine Saline and Alkaline > Hypersaline >... | reverse complement strand
TCAATCGCAGGCGTTTCGCCTCCTGCGCCTCCCCCTGTAGACAGCCCCCGCGCGCGGCCAGCGCGCCTAACCCAAGCCGCCCCAACAAGATACGCCACAACCACAACAGGAAGTTCCGGTTAAACAAAAACCGGTGGCCGCTCTCAAAACAAAAAACCGGGCCGCTCTCGGTGAGAACGGCCCGGTTGGGAACTCCATCACTTGTCTGAGATTTCAGCAAGCGATCAGGCTTAGCAGCCGCATTTACGGCAGCCACGTTTGCGGCAACCGCGGTCGGCTCCGCCGCAGGCCGAGCCGCAGCGGACCGGCACGCTCACGGTGGTCGGAACCATCTTGCAGACCTGAACCTGCACTTCTTTTTCAACCGTCACCGGCACGCACACGGTGTAGGTGACTTCCTTTTCGGAAGGCACGCACTTGTACGTGGTGGTGGTATACTCCTGCGACCGCTCTTCCGGCACGCACTCGGTGTAGGTCACCGTCTTGGTGCGGGTCTCGGGCACGCACTTGGTCACGTTGACCGTGCGGGTCCGTTCTTCGGTCACATAGTTGCACACCTGGACGGAACGGGTCCGGTCTTCGGTGGTCATCTTGCATACCTTCACGGTGCGGGTGCGGGTCTCCGGGACCATTTTGCAGATTTGCACGCTCTTGGTGCGGGTCTCGGGAACCATCTTGCAGATTTGCACGCTCTTGGTACGCTGCTCTTGCACGTAGGAGCATTTCTGCACGCTGCGTGTCCGCTCTTCCTGAGTGTACTTGCAAACCTTCACGGTGCGGGTCTTGGTGACCGGCACGCACTTCGTGACGGTGTACTCGTACGGCTCTTCGACCGTCTGGCACTGGTAGGTCGTGCAGGGCACTTCCTTGGTGACGCAGTTGCTCACCCAGACGCGCTTGCAGACGGTGCGTGTGGCCGGGGCGCAGCACTCGCCGCAACCGGCGCCGCCACAGGGATCACACGCGGAAGCGGCACAAGGATCACAGGCCGCACGGCAGCCGCGGCGGGCAGCCAAACGACCACGACGACCGTTGGACGCACCGCAGGGAACCTCGACCATCTGGGTTTCCCAGTGGCCTTGATTGACGGTGACCGTCTTCATCGTGGTGACCGGCACGCGAACCGTCTTGGTCCGGACGCCCGACTTGGTTTCGGTCGTCGGCTGCATCACGGTGTAGGTCTGCTCGACGTCCTCGTAAACCGGCACGCTCACGGTGTAGGTCTGCTCGACCGTCTCGTACTTCGGCACGCTCACGGTGTAGGTCTGCTCGACCGTCTCGTACTTCGGCACGCTCACGGTGTAGGTCTGCTCGAGCGTTTCGTACTTCGGCACGCTGACCGTGTAGGTCTGCTCGACGTCTTCGTACACCGGCACGCTGACCGTGTAGGTCTGCTCGACCGTGCTGTACTTGGGAACGCTGACCGAATAGGTCTGCTCGACCTGCTCGGTAACCGGCACGTTCACCGTATATTGGACTTCCTTGGTCCTGCTCTGGGGAACCATCACGGTGTAGGTGCGCGTGTGCGATTGGGTCTCGGGCACGCGCTGGTACGTGGTAACCGTCTTGGTGCGTTGTTCCGACTGATACTCCGTCGCGGTGACGGTGCGGGTTTCGGTGACCCAGGTCGGTTTCATCACGGTCTTTTCCACATACGTCACTTCAGCACAGCCGCCACACGCGGTGGCGGCGCCGCCGCACGCGGCGGCTTGTCCGCAATCGCCACATTGGGCGAAGGCGGTCGCGGCCGACATCATGGCGGCCGCCAACACTCCCACAGTCGTCTTCAGCATCGGGTCCTCCTTCATCAAAGAAGCCTTGCTACGTGGACACACCTCAAAATCCGAACCGCCGAGGACGACGAGTCTCGACGTGGAAACGCACAACAGGACCGCCATGTTAGTCAAGCTGGGATAGATGTCAAGCACCCTAACAGAAAAAGGGATTGGGGATTCCAGGTAAATAGTGCATGAAACGGCGCTGGTTACGTGAGTAACGTCGACACATGAACCTGGCTGCCCGCTGGAATTAAACCAGGCCCGCAATCGACTTTAGTCCGAGCGGCTCTCGTAGCGCATACGGTTCGCCGTAGGCTGTTCCAATGCTTTTGCCCCAGTAGGCGGCTTCGTCGCGGAGTCGGTCGAGAAACGTCGGCGGATTCGCCGCTCGACCCGTGATGAATTGGCTCTCATAACAGCGGATCGCGGCCAGCTTGTTCTCCCATACCTCGCTGATGTCGAGAATAAACGCGGGCTGCGGCGCCAGTTTCAAATGCACGCAGTAATAGTAGATGATCCGCTGGGGATGGTGCGGCTCGCCCGGCATGTCGGTTTTGGTGAGCTTGGCCCAAAAACGGGCATCCTCAGCCAGTCGTGTGGCGGCGTGGTGGTCGGGGTGGGCGTCCTCCCAATACGGCGCCAATAGCCACCGCGGCTTCACGCGGCGAATGACCCCGGCCAATTGGGCGCGGTTCTCAAGCGTCGGCTCGAGTGAGCGATTCGGCAACCCGAGGTTTTCGCGCCAGGTGAGGCCGAGCCGCTTGGTCGCCGCGGCGGTTTCCGTAGCCCGAATCTCCGACGAGCCATGCGGCGTCGGCTCCCCGTCGGTCAAGTCGAGTACGCCCACCCGCCGGCCCTCGCAAAGCATCCGCAACATCAGGCCGGCGCAGCCGAGTTCGGCGTCGTCGGGGTGCGGGGCGATCACGAGGGCGTCAAGCATGGGAAGGGCCGTTCGAATCCGAAAGGCGAATCTCAAAATCCGAAACCATTGCAGAACCCAGCGTAGCCCTCGGCCGCAACCAAAGAAAGAACCGCAGGTGGACGCGGATTCCTTCGGACGTCTCTGGCTTCCGAGTTATCTGAGTCCATCTGCGTTTATCTGCGGTTCAAAAACTTGCGCGACGTGCGAAAACCTGCGTTGTTTGCAATGCGCACCAGACCGATTGTAGCGCACTTCTTCTCGCCCGGAAAGCGTGTCCGGGTCGGGGGGGTATCGTGGGAGATGGTTCTCGCGCGGCGGCGACATCGCACAGCGGCCCTTCTCGGGCACGCCCTTCTTGCCCCGTGCTTTCCACGAATTATAGTAGAAAGATCATTACCGCCCCAATGACTCGCGGTTCTCTCCACCGGTTCAATCATCGAGAGCCAAGCCATGGTTGTTTTCTGCGCGCATCCCCTCCGCTGGTTACTGCCGTTGGTCATCGCCGTCGGGGCCGTGGGATTTCCGCCCAGCGCATCGGCTCAGGCCCCGCCGCCCGCGCGGGTCGTCGTATCCAATATCCTCAAGCAGTCCGTCTCGACGGGGCAAACCTATGTCGGCACGGTGACGCCAATCAAACGGACGACCGTCGGCAGCGCCGTGGACGGCCGCCTGATCGAGATGATGGTGGAAGAGGGCGACAAGGTTGCCGCAGACGGGCCACTGGCCCAGCTCCTGACCGACACGGTCACGCTGGAGCTGCAAGCCGCCGAGGCGGAGTTGGCCCTGCGCCGTGCCGAGCTGACGGAACTCGAAAACGGCTCGCGGCCCGAGGAGATCGAGGAGGCGCGATCGCAGATGCTTGCCGCGAAGGCGCTGATGGAGTTCACCGCCGCCCGCCGGGCCCGCAACGAGCGGTTGTATGAGCAAAACGCGACCATTTCCGTCGACGAGTTGCAGGAGACGGTCGCCGCTGCGGAAGGCGCCGCCCAGAATTTTTTGAAGACCAAGGCCACATACGAACTGGCGGTGAAAGGGCCGCGCGAGGAACGCATCGCCCAGGCGTTGGCCCGCGTGAACGTGCAGGAATCGCTCGTCGAGCAAATCAAGGACCGCCTGAAGAAACACACGGTCGTCTCGCGGTTCGAGGGCTATGTCGTGGACAAGCTGGCGGAAGAGGGCCAATGGCTCGACCGGGGCGACCCGGTGGCGGAGGTGGTCGCGCTCGACACGGTCGAGGCCGAGGTGTATGTCGTCGAGCAACACGTCCCGTTCATTCGCCACGGGGTGACCGTGCGGGTCGAGGCGCCGGCCCTTCCCCAAGAGATATTCACCGGCGAAGTTTCGGCGGTCGTGCCGCAAGCCAACGTCCGCACGCGAACGTTTCCCGTCAAGATCAAAATCTCCAACCGCTTCAAGGACGACCAGCCGCTGCTGCTCTCGGGCATGTACGTGCGGGCGCGTTTGCCGACCGGCTCGACGAAGCAAGGCCTGCTCGTGCCCAAGGACGCCCTGGTGCTGGGCGGGCCGAGCCCGATGGTTTTTGTCGCGGTGAAAAAGGGCGACCAGACGGTGGCGACCGCGGTGAACGTGCAATTGGGCGCGGCGGTCCGCGATCTGGTAGAGGTGATGGGCGCCCTGAGCCCCGATCAGTGGGTCGTGGTCGAAGGCAACGAACGCATCATGCCGGGCCAACCCCTCGAAATCATCCGCCGGCGAGACGTCCCGCCGGTCGCGGTTGGCACGCCCTGAGCCCTTCAGGGCGGTGGGCGTGCGAATCGGCGTGCAGGTTTCCACGCCCATCGCTCCCCGAGGACCCGATACAAACGCACGGGAAATTGGCGATCGCGCGACCGCGAGGGTGACTGCGGTTGGTCCGCTTTGGGCGTGCCACCCATCACAATGTAAACCCCGAGTCCCCCATGCAACTCATTCAAGTCTTCATCGACAACCCCGTCAAAATCGCGGTGGCGGTGCTCCTGGTTGCGCTCTTCGGCGTGGTCGCCATTACCCGGATGCCGATGCAGCTTACGCCCGAGGTGCAAACTCCGACGATCACCATCGAAACCCGCTGGCCCGGCCGCAGTCCGCAGGAGATCGAACGGGAAATCGTCGTCGAGCAGGAAGAGCAGCTCAAAGGCGTCGAGGGCGTGCGGAAGATGACGAGCGAAAGCATGGACTCGCTCGGCCGCATCACGCTCGAGTTCAACGTCGGGCTGAACATGGAGAAGTCGGTCGTCGACGTCATCAGCCGCCTCGAGCAGGTGCCGGAATATCCCGAGGACGCCGAGAAGCCGGTCATCAGCACCGCCAACGCCAACGACCGGGCAATCGCCTGGTTCATTCTCTCGGCTAGGCTGCCCAGCGACGAGAAGATTCTCGCGGTCGCCGAAAAACACCCGGAGCTCAAGGAGCCGCTTCAGGAAGTCATCGATTCCCACAACATGGGCCTGGCGATGCTTCGCTTGCGGCTGCTCGCAAAAAAACACGCGGCGGTGAAGACGCTCCTGCCCCCGCCCGGCCTCGACGTCACCAGGCTTCGCCGCTTCGCCGAGGACGAGATCGAGGCCCGCTTCGAACGGGTCGAAGGGGTGTCGCAATCGAACGTGATCGGCGGGCTGGAAGACGAGATGCAGGTGATCGTGCATCCGGAAAAGCTGGCCGCCCGCGGCCTGACCATCGAGGACGTCCGCAACGTCCTTCGCAGCCAGAACCAGGACACCTCGGCCGGCGACTACTGGGAAAGCAAACGCCGGTGGGTGACGCGGACGCTGGGCCAGTTCCGCTCGCCGCAGCAGGTAGAGGCCCAGCTCCTCCGCGTGCACGACGGCCAGCCCGTGTACGTGCGCGACGTGGCGGAGGTGCGGCACGGGTACAAGAAGCCCGACGGGCTGGTCCGCCGCTTCGGCGAATCGAGCATCGCCATCAACGTGCAGCGCGAGACCGGCGCCAACGTCCTTGCCGTGATGGACGGCCTCCGCGAGGTGAACCAGCGGCTCAACGAGACGCTGTTGCACGACAAGGGCCTCACCCTGACGCAGGTCTACGACGAAACGGAGTACATCTACTCCTCGGTCGATCTCGTGCGGCAGAACATCTTCATCGGCGGCGCCTTGACGATGATCGTGCTCATGGGCTTTCTGCACCTGGGCGTGCGGTCGCTGATCGCGATTCCGCTGATCGCGGTGACCGCCGTGGCGTCCGCGTTTATTTCCCCTTGGATTTTTGCGATTTGCCTGGCGATGATCGTCGCGACGGGATTCTGGTTCGCCCGCGGTTCGCTCGTGGTCGGGTTGGCGATTCCTACGAGTATTGTCGGGGCGTTTCTGGTCCTCGGCATCCTCGGACGGTCGCTGAACGTGGTGAGCCTCGCCGGGCTCGCCTTCGCGGTCGGCATGCTCGTGGATAACGCAGTCGTCGTGCTCGAAAACATCTACCGCCGCTACCAGCTCGGCGAGAGCCCGCGGCAAGCCGCCGCCCGCGGCACGCAAGAGGTGTGGGGCGCCATCGTCTCCTCGACGATCACCACCGTGGCGGTCTTTCTGCCGATCGTGTTCGTGCAGGAAGAGGCGGGGCAGCTCTTCCGCGACATCGCCCTGGCGATCTCGGCGGCGGTGACGCTCTCGCTGGTCGTCTCAATGACCGTGATTCCGACGGCTTCTGCCCGGCTGTTTCACGCGAAGCTGGGCAACGGGAACGGCGACGAGGCGGCGCGGCGGCGATACCGTCAGCGGCGGCTGGGCGATGACAGCCGCAGCCTTTCCGAAATGTTCATCCAGCCCATCCGCCGCGCCGGAAGCTATTTCGTGTTTGCCGTGGTCGGCGCCAACACCTGGATCCAGCGGGGCGTCGTGCGGCGGCTGGCGGTGGTAGGCGCGCTGCTCGCCTTCTCCCTCGGTTTCTCGTATCTCTTCTGGCCCAAGGTCGAATATCTGCCGACCGGCAACCGCAACATCGTGTTCGGCATCGTGCTGCCGCCGCCCGGCTACAATCTCGAAAAACTGATGGAACTCGGCGAGTCGGTCGAGACGACGCTGCGGCCGTATTGGAATGTCGATCCCGACAGCCCCGAGGCCGAAAAACTCGATCTTCCCGTGGTTGGCGACTTCTTCTTCGTCGCCCGCGATCGCATGGTCTTCATGGGCGTGCGGGCCCACGACCCGCAGCGGGCCTCGGAACTGATTCCACTGGTGCAAAGGGCGATCGGCGACATCCCCGGCGCCCGTGGCGTCGCGAAACAATCGAGTCTGTTCGAACAAGGGCTGTCCGCCGGCCGGACCGTCGAAATCGAGTTCACCGGCCCCGACCTGGAGAAGCTCGTGGCGCTCGGCGGACAGGCCTTCGACAATATCCTCGTCATGAGCCAGCCCGGCGGCGCCATGGCCGGCGCCCAGGCCCGGCCGGTCCCCAGTCTCGATCTATCCAGCCCGGAAACCCATATCACGCCCAAGCTGATGCAGGCCGCCGAAATGGGCGTGACCAGCAGCTCGCTCGGGTACGCGGCGAACGCGCTGGTCGATGGCGCCTACGCGGGAGACTACTTCTACGAAGGCGACAAGATCGATCTGACCATCGTCGGCGAAGAACGCTTTGCCAGAAGCTACCAGGACGTCGTGGCCCTGCCCATCGCCACGCCCGCTGGGGAGGTCGTGCCTCTGGAGGCGCTGGCCCACGTGGAAATTACCAGCGGGCCCGAGCAAATCAATCACCGCGAGCGGGTCCGGGCCATCACCATCGAGGTCACCCCGCCGCCGGAAATCGCCCTGGAAGACGCGATGGAGATGATCCAGCGGGAAGTCGTCTCCCCGCTGGTCGCCAGCGGTCAGCTTACCGGAGAGTACCGCGTTAGCTTTACAGGCACCGCCGACAAACTCGCCATGATGCAGACGACGTTCTTCGGCGACTACACCGGCCTGAATGCGGAGTCGGCGATCAGCCTGCTCACCAGCCAGTTCGTGCTCGTCATCTTGATTACGTACCTGCTGATGGCGGCCCTTTTCGAGTCGTGGCTCTATCCGCTGGTCATCATCGTGACGGTGCCGCTGGGGGCGGTCGGCGGCATCCTGGGGCTGAACCTGCTCAATGCGTACCTCGCGGCGACGGGCCAAATGGCGCAGCAACTCGACGTGCTGACGATGCTCGGCTTCGTCATCCTCGTCGGCACGGTCGTCAACAATCCGATCCTGATCGTGCACCAATCGCTCAACCACATCCGGGAAGAAGGGATGCCCCACCACCAGGCGATCCTCGAAAGCGTCCGCACCCGCATCCGGCCGATCTTCATGACCACCACGACCACGGTCCTCGGCCTTTCGCCGCTGGTGTTGTTCCCCGGCGCCGGCAGCGAACTTTACCGCGGGTTGGGCAGCGTGGTCCTCGGGGGGCTGCTCGTCTCGACCATCTTCACGCTGTTTTTGGCGCCCACCCTCTTCAGCCTGATGATGGACGCGCGGGACGTGTTGGTCGGTTGGCTTTCGAGCGAATCGGAACCGGCGGTCGCAGGGGCGCCCGCTATGGAACACGCATTCGAACCCGCCACCCCCGGCGCGTGAATGGGCGCGCCGCAAGAGCCGTGGGCTACAGCCGCCGAAAAGCTTCCAGCTTTCAGCCGGTGTGGCGCCACGGACGAAGACGCGTGATTGGGTATTGGATGGGCGCCACTGGCTTCGCCCGTGCGGTAGCTGAATTGCGTTACGGGGCTGGAAGCGGCGGCTGCCGTCTGGCTGCTTGAAAAACGCCGCGACCGTGAGTTTTGGGGGTTGGCACAAGCCGATTCCGGCCGATCAACGCAATCCTCGCACACAATGTACCGCTCGGGGTAAGCGAGGGCGACGTGGAACGGGCGGCGCGAACTCAGGCGGCGTCGCTTGCGCTTCCGGCGCTGCACAGCGTTTCCATTCGTCAGGCTCTGCCGGCGGCTGACGTACGCGGCTAATGTTTCATCCGGCCCAGGATCACGATGCCGGTGATCATTACGGCCAGGGCGTAAACGGGGAAGATCGTCAGGATCAGGCACAGGCCGGCGGCGACGGTCACCAGGATCAGCGGAACGCGGCGGCGGGCGACCCAGGGCGCCACGCGGCGGACCACCGTCCACAGGGCGTAGAGGACAACGAACAACACGACCAGCCCCAGCAGCGTCAGCAGCCGGGCGGCCAACGGGGCGGAGACCGGCGTAGCGGTGATGGCTCCCCCGCGGCCGGGCGTGGTGAACTTGAATTCCTGGAACTCGTCGCCCCCGAGTTCCTCCCAGATTTGGTCGAAATCGAGATCGACCGAGGCGAGGCCCTGCGGGACGCCGGGCGCCGCCGTTTCACCGGACGCCGGCGTCACGGCGTAATGGAGGTCAACGCCGGCGCCGAGCATGTAGCGGCCATTGCCATCGTCCGCGTTACTCCGCGTATCCCGTTCTTCACCGCCGGGAAGGTTGAACGACCGGGAATCGTCGAACATCGCGATGGCGCCGTTGCGGGTCGGAATATCGGGCGTCTGGGCGCCAAGACGGTCCACCACCATCCCTGTATCCTGCGCCGCACGCTGTGATAGCTCATGCTGGGCCTGCGCGAGCAGCCGGCCCTGGTCCGCGCCGGGAACGAAGCCGCCGGCGTTGGGGGCGGGTTGGGCCGCCGGTTGCTGCGGGGCGTCGTACTGGTAGCGGCCACTGGCGCGGCCGCCTCCTCCGCCGTCGCCATCGCCCCGGCCGGCCCGGTCGTCTTCGCGGGTGCTGGACGGTTTCCGTTCCTTGCCGCCGTCCTTGCCGTCCTTGCCTTCCAGCTTGTTCTGCTTGAGCCACTCCTGCACCTGGCCCTTGCCTTTGTACACGGGCTTGGCGGGCGCCTTCGTTTGGCTTTCGCTTTCCGACTGGGGACGGTTGTCGGGCGTATCCTCGTCGGCCCACTTCCAGTTCTTGCCACGGCCGCTTAGGGACTCGTTGTAATAGGTGTTCGTTTGCCCGCGGAACCGCTCCTGAAGCTGCCGGCGATTGTCGAACTGCGTCGCGTCGCGGCCCTCGGTCTCTTCAATACTCTTCTCCAGGTTTTCGAGCACGGCGTCGTTGCTATCGAGGGCTTGCTGCACCGATTGCTGGGCCGGGGCTTGCTCCGCGCCGTCACGGTGTCGCAGGCTCGATTGGACCGACTCCTTGAGCTGGCTGATCTCAATTTGCAGCTTGCCGAGGTTCCCCTTCACCCGTGAGGCCGCGTAGGGGTCGCCGCTTTCGACTTCGCTGGCGAACCGCTGGGCCTTCTTCGTCAGATACTGGACGTACCCCGCCTGGATGTCGGCGTCGGTCACCGTCTTCATGTCGCCGCCAAAGGGGATGAGCGTGAAGTTGAAGCCTTGTGGCAGCTTCACCCGCACCTCGCTGAACTCCGGCTTGAGGTTGTGCGGCGTAATCAGCGGTAGCGACTGCGTGTCGAAGGTCCGCAGCGACGGCATCTGCCCGGCGTAGATCAGCTTCACTTCGTAATCGTCATCGCCGGCGGCGGTCTTCACCAGCGGCACGCGCAGACGCGCCGCGCCTGTCGGCCGCGCCGAAGCCGGCGCCGTCGTCGTCTTCACCGGCCGCCCCTGAGCCAAACACGCCCACAGCCGGGCGCCCGGCGGCAGTTCGATCTCCAAAAACTGTTCCGTGCGGTTGTCCATGCGGTACACCTGCTCGCCGCGGTAGCCGCCGTGCTCGTCCACCGCCAGCCGCGTCGTGGCGTAGCCGATGTTGGCGCCGACCGTTTGAAGCTGGGCCCGCGTGTTGCGCGTGAGTTTGATCGACGGCGTCCCCAGCGGCCGCCGCACGACAAACGCCTGATCGACCTCGCCGCCCAGGATCTCCGTCACCTCGCGGAATTCCTTCCGCCCGCGGCGGACCGCCTCGAGGCCTTCGCCCGGCTCGAAAAGCACTTCATCCCGCGTGGCGGTCTCGATGAGCAAATATCGCTGCCCGATCGTTCCCGACAGCGGCCGCGGCAGGTGGAGCGTGGCGGTCGATTTCGTCATGGCCCGGTCGCCCGTCAGCAGCACGCGGTACTCGCCGCGGACCTCATCGGTAAGTTGCAGTTCGAACCGGACCCACGGCAGTTCTTTGCCTTGCCGGTCTTTCAACCGCGTTACCGTTTGCTTCTCGACGCTGGGGGCGTCCACTCGGGCGTCGGCCATGGCGGCGGGCATGATAAACGCAATGCGGTCCACCGGCGCCTGGTCGATGGTGAACTCGAGCAGCGTCGTCTCTTCAATCGCCCGGTCGGTCACGAGGATATTGGTCACCGTCTGGCAGCGGACGACCGACTCGCGGCGATCGAGGTGGAGCGTTCCCGCGTAGGGAAACTCCGACACGCGGACGGCCAGCCGCGTTTGCCGCAGTTGCTCCGGCGAGAGCCACCGCGAGACGACGCTGAGGTTGTCCCGCTCGCAGCCGGCCAGGCCGGTGAGCCGGGCGTCGAAGTGGGGGCCGAACTGCAGGGCGAGAGAACCTTCCGCCTTCGCGACGTCGAGCGGCTGAATGAGCGGCAGGGCGACTCCATGCGGATCGTCCGTCGCAGCCCACTCGCCGGAGATGACGATGGCCTTGGCGGCGACGACCGGATTGCGGAAGGTGAGTTCGACCGTAACCGCCTTTTCCTCCGCATCGGCGCCTTCTTCGCCTTTCGCATCGAACTCGATAACGGTCCAAGCCGGCGAGTCCCCGTCCGGCGAGATGATCTGCCGTGGCGTGAGGCCGGCGCCGAGCTTCACTCGGGCCCGCACCAGCGGCGGGCCGGTCGGGGTGAACTGGATCCAGCTTTCGAACTCGCTGGCGTACGGCTTGAGCATCAGCCGCGTGCGGACCTCGGCTTCGACTTCGCTGTCGGTCGGCCGCACGGCGAGTTCCAGCCGGTAGGGCGCCCGGTCGAAGCGGAAGGAGGCGTACGGGTCGATACCGATTGGATAGTTGGCCTGGTCGGTTCCGGCGGTGAGGGCCTGAACCTCTGCGGCGGCGAGCTGTGTCTGCCGCATGTCGGTCTGGACCGACTGGATGCGGACGTGCGTGGCCCGGCGGACCGTCACCCGGCCGCGCTGCAGCGCCGCCCCGGCCGTCTGCACCACGGGGACGCCTAAATGCGTGAGCCCTTTCTGATCGAGTTCCGCCAGCTTCGTAAGGCGAAGGCTCACCGTTTCTTGCTTGTCGGCGGCCCGCAGAAGGGTAACGGTGAGGCGGTTTCCGTCGTCGGCCCAATCGAAGCCGCGGATGTTGCCACCGCCGACCTCATCGACGCGGTAGCCTTCCGGCAGAATGAAATCGAAGGTATCCCGAGGGGCCCCGCGGAAGCTGAGCGAGCCGGACCAGAGCAACCGACGGGCCGACGGGGCGACGTCGAACACGCTCTCGCTGGTAACGGTGAGCGATTGATCGACCTCGCCCAGGGCCGCCTTCTCCCGCCAGCGGATTTCGAGCGGTTGCTGCGGGTCGAGAGCGACGACAAGCTTCTCATTGGCCTCGCTGGTTTCCATCTCTCCCCGGCGGGCCACCCCGCTAAAGCGAATCTCGGTGTTGGCCGCGGGCGCGACGACGGTGAGCCTGGCCGCGGGGGGCGCCGGTAGCACGGCCGACGCGATCCGCCAACCGCCCGTTTTCGTAAGCGGCACGCGAAGGCGGAATTTCAATTCGTGCAGGCCGGGCTGTTGAATATAGATTTGCAGGCCGACGGCGGGCCCGGCTTGTTCTTCTTGATTCTGCGGCATTGGCGCCGGGGCATTGGGAGCGTTGTTGAGGGCCTGGCCGTCGGCGATTCCGATCAGCCGGGTGGCCGCCGGGTGGCCGTCCACGGTCAGTTCCTCCAGAAACGCGCCCGAGAGCGGCAGCGTGAGCGTCACCGGCTTCTCGCCCAGCGTTTTGACCTGCATGGCGCCGGTGATCGTGAGGTTTTCCTCGCCGGCGAGCCGCGCGGTGAAGGCGCCTTCGCCCAGGGCCGCTGGTAGCGGGGCCGGTTGCTTCGCTTTGCGATCCGCCACGGCCTCGATGTGGGCCTGAAGCATCTGCGTGAGCGAGAGGGGGACGAACAACTCGTCGTCGGTCGAGACCTTGGGCGGGAACTCCGCGAGGTTGTCCGGGTACGGAACGATGACCGCATCGTCGGGAAGTTCGACGGCGGGGTTCTTGTCGAAGTCGTCGCCGTTTTCTTGCGCGAGCGACGGCTTCGCCGCAAACGGCAGACACAGGACCAGCGCGATTACGGCGCTCGCGGCGAAGCGATTCGACATCCGCAAACACAGCGCAATGGCCAGATACACGGGGATAAGCGCCAACCCCACGACCAAAGCCGCGATGCAAAACGGATACACCAGCAGCGGCCACGCCGCCACCGTCGGCACAAGGCAGGCCGCGGCCACGAGCAACACCACGTACTTCGTCTTGAGGGCCGCGGAACACCGGACCAGCAGCAGCCCGACGATGGTCAAGGCGAAGCCGAACGCCACCGCCAGGGCAGTCAGCCGGTCCCGCCGGGCCATCGTCACGGTGACCACCGGTTCTGCCCCGAGGCTGGTGAAGGCGAGCGAATGCTTGTCGTTGGCCGCCGCGGCGAACTGTTCGAAATCGAAGGAGAGGCTGGACATGCCTTCCAGGGCCCAGGAGGTGTATTTCTTGCGACGCTCGCCGAGGGCTTCCCAATCGCCGCGTCGCGGTCCGATCTGATCCATATCCTCGACATCTTCCAGAAATTGCCCTTCTTGTTCTCGTTCAAAGTCTTCGAGCATGGCGCCGCCTTGGAAAGCGGCGGTTTGATCGAGATATTCGTCCCGGTCACCGCCGCCCGTCGCCGGGGATGGGACGGCGCGGGGCGGCTCGGCCGCCTGCGGCGGGGATTCCTCGGTGGGCATCGGTTCGTCGGGCGTCGGTTGGCCGAACGGGTCCATCGGAACCGTGGGTTCAACCATCAGTTCGGAACCCTCTGCGTAATCGTTGCCTTCCGCGGCCCCGGATTCGTCGCCCTCGGACTCGTACGTGGCGTCGTCGTCCAGGTAATAGGTCTCCGGCGCCACGGCTTTGTCGGCGGCGGGTTCGTGGTAGGCCATACCATTTGACCTGGCCATGGGTCGCCGGGCCGCCTCGCGGGCAGCGTTCACGGCAGGCAAGAACGGCAGAAACACCCCGCCGCCGGCGACAAAGACCGTGCCGCCGGCGTACGCGACAGGGTTCATCGGCCGGGCCAACTGCCTGCGAGTGTAGTAATCGTCCTGGTTGGGCGTGACCGTTCCACCGGTGGAGATCGCCTTCATCCCCGGCGGCAGTTCCACCCGCCAGTCGAGTCGGGCCGCCGCCAGCGCGTCGCCGCTTTCGCCGGGCAATTTCAGCCGCGGGGCTTCAAACCGCGGCGTGGCGAGGAAGGCCCCGCCCGCGGCCGGGGTGTCGAAGAGGATTCGCAGGTCCCGCGTCGCCGCCTCGCCAAGGGCGATGGGGATGAGTATCTCCCCGTCGGCGGTTCGCGGCCGCACCGGGGCGCCGTCCACCACCACCGCCACCAGTTCGCCCCCCTCGGGCAGCGCCAGGGCGATCGCCGACGTTTTGATTTTGAGCTGATACCGCGCGGCCGTCCGCGCGGCCCCGGCAACGTCGTACCGGGTAACCAGTTCGACCCGCTCGATGACGGCCGGCGGCAAGGCGTGCAGTTCCCGCCGAAGCGCCTCTACCGTAAGCTTCGGCGGCGTCCCCACGTAGCGATATACCCCGAGCAATCGCCGCTCCGACCGACCGACGCGGTACGACGCCTTCGAGAGTTCCGCAACGTCCACCCGCGGAAGCGTCGTATCGAGCGTCAGTTCGAGCTGGGGATCGCCTTCGACCGCGAGATAACCGGCCTGATGGGCGACGTCTACCGCGATGGCGGTTGGGAGGGCGGCGGTGAAGGTGTCGTTGTTTGCGTGGCCGTCGGTTACGCTTCCGGCTCCGCGAGTTTCAGTTTTTTGCTCGTAGGTTACGGCCAGCGGTAGAAAACCCGTAACGGGGCGCTCCAGGAAGACCGTCCACTGGCGGCGGCCGTCTTTCTCTTCACTTTGAAAATCCTTGACCGCGGCGCCACCCAGGGTCCGGATGGTGATTGCCGGGGGGGTGTCCAGCGGCAAGGTAAAGGCGAACGATGGCGTCGAGGCGTCGCGGACGGAGAACCCGATCTCATGCCGCACCGCGAGCCGCCCCGCCTCGACCGAGAAGAAGTTGTAGGTCTCGGCCGTGACGGCCGGCTTCCGCCGCGTCACGTTTAGCCGCAGCCGGTACGGCTGCGCTGCAAGCGCGTAGGCGACGTCGCTGGGAAGCTGCGTCAGCCCGAATTGAGACCGTTCGTCGGCCAGCAGCGGCCGCAGGCCGTCCCGCTCGGCCGGCTCGAGCCTCAGTTCGTCGATGCCGAAGGCGGCCACCGACCCGGTCACGCGGTCGGCGCCGGGGAGACCGACAAGGGGCATTGCGATGTCGCGCTCTTGCCACTGGGAGAGCCAGCCCTCGAGATCGCGCGTAGCCCGCACGGTGTATTGGAGCGTCGCGCTGGGGGCGACGGCGTCCGGAGGGAGGACGACGACGGTTTGCGTGGCGGCTTCCGGTCGCGCATCGCCGGCTGGCTCGTTTGACTTCACTTCAAACGCCAGCTCGACGTCGCCGGGGCCGCGGACCGACTCCACCTTCCAGGCGGCCGGCAATGTCAACTCGCTCTCGCGGGAGAAACGGTCGGTCGTCACCGTGCTGACGTCGGCCACCAGTTCCAGCCCGCGGTTGGCGACCGTCAGGTACAGGTTGAGCGTGGCGGCGGTGGTCGGTTCGCTCTCGGAGAGATCGGCCGAGAGTTCGAAGGTGTCGAAGGGTACGTAGTAGGCGGCGATCGGCCGGTACCGCACGGCGACGTCGCTTTCCAGCGCGGCGTTGGGCGCCAGGTCCATCACCGACTCGGCGGTGGGGATGACGCCGGACGTCGCCCAATCGGTGGCGTCCGTTTGCTCGGCGATGAAGACGGCCAGCAACGCGGAATGTCCCGCCACGCCCACGGGCTCTAGCGGGTCGGCCGTCCAGCGGGCCGCTTCCCGGGCCGCGGTGCGGACGGCGGTAATTTGGAAGACCTCTTCGTCGGTCACTGGCTCGCGGACGTGCAAGGTGAGAATGCGGGCCGCCTGTCCGTCCGTTTCTTCGCCGTTTGCGTCCTCGCCGTCGGCCTCGGCGTCTTCCACCGTCCAGCGGGTCAACCGGGCAGACGCGACCTCGGTAATGCTGAAGCCGGCCGGCACGCGGACCCGGAATTTCTCAGCGGCGCCTTGCGCGACGTCGAAGGCGACGGTGGCGAGCTGCCGCTCGCCCGTCAGCGAGACCTCGTGTGTGACGAAGCTGCGGCCATCGACGATGCTCTTGAGCTTGAGCATGCGGTTGTTGAGCGTGAACGTAAGAGCGGCCGAGGGCAACGGCGGGGCAAGCTGGAAGACGGTTTCGTCGCCCTCGCCCTTCACTTCGCGGGTGATGACCTTGGCGCCCGACTTGAGTTCGACGTTGCCGGGGACGGAGAACCGCCACGAGGTGGCGGCGGCCGTCGGCAGCGTGAACCGGACGCTTTGCGAGGCGGCCGAGGCGGTCGCCGGCGTGGTCACCAGCAGCTTGAGCGTGTGGGTCCCCGGCGCTTCGACCAGCAGGTAAACCGTGTGGTCGTTCACGCGGGACATCAGGGCGGGCTGGCCGTTTAGCGTGGCGGCCTGAACGCCGACCTGGGCGAGCGTCAGCGGCACGGCGACGGCGCCCTCGGCGAGCGATTCGATGGTGATCTCTCCCTCGATAATCGCCACGTCCTTCGCCATGCGACCGTGATAGGCGGCGGCCGGAACGAGGAAAGCCTGCGGCGGCGCCGCTTCCGACTCCGCCTCAGCCTCCTTAAGCAATGCTTCAAACGCCTTGCGCGAAAGCATGACGCGGTTGCGGGCGCCCAGGGCCACCTGCCGCCAGCTCTTCCGCGGCACATACAGTTCCCGCGGCGGGTGTTGCTTAAGAATGTTGACGGCGGAATAGTTCACGCCGGAAGTCGCCTCCCGGCCGCTTTGCTGAGCGGCGGACCGAGCGGCGCGGGCGGAGGCGAGCGAGCACAAAACCGCGGCAAGGCAAAGAACAGCGATGCGGCGCGCCGCATCCGTTTTCTCTCGGTTACCCTTCATGGCGGCCTCCTTCCTCTGTCTGGTCGCCATCGTGCGTCTTCTCGGGTTCCTCCGCGGGCGCTTCTTCGGCAATCACCGGCGGCTTCTTCTCGTCGTCGTCCGGCCGATCGGGCGGTGGGGCGGCGGCAGGAGGCGCCGTCTCGCCAGACGTGGGCGGCGCCGGTTTCCGCTCGGTCATGCAATGGGCGGCCCGGCCACACCACTTCAGGCAACCGACCGTCGGGCCGATCAGCCACGCGACGGCGATGACCACGCAGCCAAAAGCGAGGAACCCGGCCCGCGCCGCCAACTGGTCGGACAGCGGCGGCACGAAGACGATCAGCATCGCGACGGCCGCGACCACCGCCGCCGCCGCGATCAATTTCTGCTGCCACCCCTGCCAGGCAAGTCCGACGGCCAGTGCGAGCGCCGCCACCAGAATCCAGAAGCGGAGCCAGCGGTAGTCGAGCGTGGTCAGCCGCAGCGCCGCGCCATCGTCGGTGGCCGGCCGCAGGGCGGAGAAGACCAGCAGATCACCGCCCGTTTGGAAGGTTCCCGCGGGGTCCCCGATAACGGAGACGCCTTCGGTCAACCACTGGACGAGCCGCCGGTCCACATCCTGGTGGTAGGCTTCCACGTTCTCCGGCAAGGCGCCGATCCGTTCGTACTGCATCTTGCCGTCGGTGTCTTGCGTCAACTCATGCGTCCACGGCCCGCGTTTGGCAAGCAGGACTTGCTCTTCCGGCACGTAGGCCAGCAGGTAGACCTTCTCGACCGACGCCTCTTCGCCGAGATCGGGAATCCGCAGATGGCCGGCCCCGCCGTCGTAGCTGTAGCGAAGCTCGAAGACGAATTCCTCGTCGGCCGGCATCCCGGAAAGCGGAATGAGGTACTGGTTTTCGCCTGCGTTCTCGAGCGTGACCGGTTGGCCGTTGAGCCGGGCCGCCTGGGCGTCGAACTTCAAATTCGCAAGTTCCGGCAGCGAAAACGGCAACCGCTGCAACGCACTGCGGAGCCGGTACAGCGCCTGGACCCGCACCTCGCCGCTGCGCGTGGTCACCATGCGGAGCACGGCCCGCTCGACGCTGGTGCGGGCGACTTCCTGGGCGGCGAACCGCGTGACCGCCAGGGCCAGCTTCCAATCGGCCACGAATTCGAAGGCCATCGCCGGATCGACCGACATCAGATCGCGCAGTTGCGGACTGATTTCGAGTTTGGGATCGATCGGGCGCAGACCTTCCGCTGCGGCGACCACGACGTCCACCGCCTCGGTCTTATCGACCACGATCTGACCCCAGGCCCGATCCACGCCTTGCGGCGTGATGCGGGGCACGCCGATCTCGATCGTCTTGCCGACCGCCAGTTCGTCCTCGGGCTGGTCTGCCCAGGAAAGGGTAAAGAGAACATCGCCGAGGAACTCGCCGTCGCGGACCAGGCGGAAGGGTTGGCTGTCGGATTCGGCGGGAACGGGTTTATCCTCCGCATCTTCGTCGTCTGCTTCGTCTTCCGCGTCCGGCGGTTCGTCCGCGGCGGGTTCTGCGTCCGCGTCTTCATCATCATCCGCTTCGCCGCGAGCGGCTCGTTCGAGTTGCACGCCTTCGGTTTCAAGCTGAAGCTTGTCGGCGATCGCCGCCGGGACGTCGATCCGCAGTTCCTTCACTCCCGAGAACCGGATGTTGTAGCGGAAGTTGGCCGTGTACTTCACCACGCCCGGCTCGACCCGCACGGTAAGAAGCTGCGCCGCAGTTAGCTGCGGCTGGCGGCGGCGGACGGAGAGATCCAGCTCGCGCACGTCCTTGGGAACGGAGTAGCCGAGCGACGCCACGAAGCTCTCGCCGGGCGGCGGCGAGGTAGGGCCGATCTTCCAAAAGTCGCCCGTCAGCGAGACCGGACGCAAAACGCCGGCGTCGGACAACGTCACGCTCAGGGCCTCCGGTTTGTACACCGCGACGCGGCTGGTCAGCCCCTCCAGGTAGTCGCTCAGCGGTGAGGGGACGGCCGCCGTCATGTGGTACGGCTGAAACGGTTCCTCTTCCGTCTCCTCGCCGGTCAGCCGCCGCGAGAGCTTGAGCAGCACGCCGACCTTGCCCTGCGTTTTGCCGCCAAGCTGCACGACGACACGGCTTTCTTCCTTGTCGGGTCGTTCGAAATCGACGACCGACGCGGCGGAATACTCGCGCACGCTCCGTCCCGCAACCTGCTCGATCTCGAAATCCAGCGGAACGTCGAACGCCACCTGGAATACGCCGGCCCGTTGGATGTCGAAAGCCGCGGTGGCGTGCGCGGTGAGTTTGTCTTCGGCCACGAAGAATTCCGTCAATTGATCGACGAAAATCCGCGGCTCGATCTGTTTGACCCGGTAGGAAAGCTCGAAGGGCAGCGTGACAAAGCGGTAGGTGAAGTCGGGGTTGATCGACTGGATGCCGCGGGGGGCCTGCCCGGCCGCCACCTGCGAAAGGCCCTTGCGGGTCACCGGCTCGGCCGAGAGCCCTTCCGCCACTTTCACCGCCACCACGCCGGTGCGGCGGACCACACCCAGCGGCTCGACCACCGGCACGGCCCGCTCCTCGCCCGCGGCCTCGAAGAACCGCTCGAGTTCCATAAGCAGCGTTTGGCTGTTTTTGGCGGGGGTGAAGAGTTCGACCTCGATCAACTTCGTATCTCGGTCCCCGTCCCCATCCGTCTCTTCCTCCTCCTTCGGCGACCAGCGGCGAACATTGGCGTCGAAGACGTTGACCACTTCGAAGTCCTTCGGCACGCGGACCGTCAGTTGGCTCAGCTCGCTCCGCGAGATCGTATAGTCGATCTCCGCGTGGACGCGGGTGACCGAGGGTTCGAGAAACGTCCGCTGGGCGACGTTCGCGGTGGCCAGCGCCTCCAACCCTTGCGCGCCTTCGGCCTTGGGCGTCCACTCGATGGTGATCATCGGCGTGGCGCCGACGAGGGCAAAGAGCGTGGTGGCGTCTTCGGCGGGTTGGTCCGCCGCGTCTGCTTCGTCATCGCCCGCTTCACCGCGAGCGGCTTCTTCGGCCGTGAAATCCTCCTTCGAGGCCGCGATGCTCGGCGAGACCCGGACCTCGACACCCGGTTCGGGCACGCGGATCGTCCAGCGACTGATGGCGGCGCCGGGAGCGTCAAGCGTCACGCGGTTTACGCCCGGCGATTGCTCGAAGGCCCGGGCGTAGACGAGCGTCAATTCAAACGGTTTGGCCTGATTGTCCCGGTTATCGATGAGCAACTGGTAACCGCCGCCTGGCGCCGCCGAGACGCGGGCCGGCTCGCCGCCGATGGTGGCCGATTCGAGGGCGGCCTGACGGAGCTGCAACGGCAGGGTGATCCAGCCTTCGGCCAGCGGCTCGACCCGCAGCTTGGAGGTGACGCGGAGAACCTCCTTCTCGACGACCGCCTCACTCACCGCCTGCGTAATCAGGGCGCCGGCGGGGGGCGTCGGGTCGTCTTCCTTCTCCTCGGCCGCCTTGGCCTTTTCCCACAACTGCTGGAATTGCTCATACGGCAGATAAACGCCGCGACCCTTGGATTCGAATTTCTTATGGAAGCGGTCGTAGGGGATGTAGATGGTCCGTTCGGGGAGAAGCCGGTCCTCGTCGGCCTCACGATCCCCCCCATCCGAGGAAGCCGAGGCGTCCGTCGCGTCATCCGTGGCGGAATCACCGGCGTCGCCACCAGTTTCCGGCCCGCCCGGGCGCACATCCTGGGCCATGCTTACGGCGACGGGGACCCAGGCCCCCACCGCCACCAGACAAAACGCCACAAGCCATTGCCGCCATTGGATTTGCATGATGCGGTTTCCTGCGATCGGAAGTCGGCCCCAGGCCCGGCCGCTATTGGAAGCGTGGCCACCGGGCCAAAGACGCGCGAGCGTCACGGTTTAGACGCGGTGAGGAGGTTATTCGTTCGATAACCCCGACTATTTTCCCTAATAGAATAGCTTGCCGAGGTCGCCGCGTTCTCCCCCCATTTCTTTTCTCCGCGAAGGCCACCGCGCGTTGGCGGTGGCTTGTGTTGGGGCGGACGGGCCGAACACAATGAGTTCCCTGGCAATTTTTTGTACATCCGACCCAAGGGTCGCCGCAGAGCATGGGTCTACTGCCAACATATCCCCGGTCGGTATTCGCCCACCTTATTTGCGCGGGTTTGGTGGGGATAGCCGCCGCCGCGACCTGGGCAGAGGACTTGGATTCGGCCGATGCGGATGGCGAGGCCCCGACATCGACTCCCATCGAGGACGGCGGCGAGGAATTCTCTGATCCCGGCGAGCCGACGGAGGCGCCCTCTGAAAACCCTCCCGCCGAAGAACCCGACACCGGCGCCCAGCCGCCGCCGGATCCAGGCGGCCAGCCGCCCGAGCCGGATCGCGCCCCGCCCGAGCCGATCAGTCTGCGAAGTCGGCTAATTGTGCCGCTCGTTTTTTTCGCCGGACTGATGGTTGTTATCCTTATATTGCTGGTGGGCTTTCCGGACTCCGGTCGCGGCCTGGCGAGGCTGTCACCGGATGCAGCCGAGCCTGGCGAGCCGGAGGCGGTGGATACGACGGAAACACTCGCCCCGCCCGAGCCGGCGGAGGAAATCGGCCATGAAGATCCTGACCGGCCACCGTAAGGCGCCACGGCCGGGCGCCCTGGCGGCGGTCGCAGCGGCGCTCGCGATGGTAGCGGCGGTTCCCACCGCGGCGCCGGCCTGCCCCTTTTGCAGCGGCGTGCAATCGGTGAGCGACCAGGTGGCGACCGGCGACGTCGCGGTCATCGCCCGGCTCACCCAGGACCTGGCGCCAGGCCGCGGCGAAATCGGCGCCCTGGGAGAAACCGTGCGGTTCCGCGTGTCGCACATCCTCAAAGCGCCGGCGGCGTCGGACGCGGCGCGGGCCGCGGCCGTGAAAGACGTCGAGGTCGGCGCCGTGATCGAGACCTTCTTCGTCGAAAGCGGCAAAGCCGGCCAGCCGTTTCTCATCACGGGCAACATCACGCCGCTGCTGGTATGGGGCTATCCCATCAAGCTTTCGCAAGCAGCCGCGGAGTACCTGGTCGAGCGGTATCCATTGCCGCGCTCAGGCCCCGAGCGGTTCCGCTTCTTCTATGAGCGGCTGGAGCACAAGGACGACATGATCGCCCTGGACGCCTACGGCGAGTTTGCGGAGATGGATTTCGACGAACTGACGGCCAATCGGAATCAGCTTGACCCGGACGAATTGGCTGAGCGGCTCACACGGAAAAGCGTGGATGCCCGCAACAAGCGGCTTTATCTCACCATGCTGGGCGTATGCGGGGAAGCGCGTCACGCGCCGGCGGTCGAGGCGATGCTCGACGCGCCTCCGTCGGTCGCGCGGATGAAGCTGGACGCGACGCTGGCGTGTTATGTTTCGCTCACCGGCGAGCAGGGACTGGAGCTGATTCGCCGCCGCTACTTCGACAACCCCACTGCCGATTTTGGATTGGTCACCGACGCGATCAACGCCCTCCGGTTTCACGGCGACCGCGCTCACGTGGTAGCGCGGGCCAAGGTGGTCGAACTGTTTCGGTCGCTGCTGAAGAAGCCGGAACTGGCCGACCTGATCATCCCGGACCTCATTCGCTGGGAGGACTGGGAAGTGGTGGACGAGATCGCGGCGCTCTTCCGTGCAGCGGACGAAGACTCGCTGTGGGTACGACGGCCGGCGGTCGAGTACATGGCCCGCTGCCCGCTGCCAAGGGCCAAGGCGTACCTGGAGGAATTCAGAGAGAGCGATCCCGAGGTTTACCGCGACGCGATGGCGGCCGTAGCGGCGCCGGAACCGGCCGGCGGCGTGTCCGCCGCTCGCGGCGATGCACGGTCGAACGACCCGATTTCATCCGTCACTTCCGGCGAAAGGGGCGACGAAGCGGCGTTGTCCGAGGCCCTGGCGGCACGGCAAACCAGGCCGGCGGCGGGTTCCGCGGAGAATCCGGAACGTCCCGCGCCCGTTGTCCCGTCCGAAAACGCGACGATATCTCCGCTGTGGGGACTGATCGGCGTGGCCGTTGTGGTCGTCGCGCTCCTTGCGTTACGGGCGGCCGCGCAATCTCGCGGGCGCGGCCAGTCGGAACCTCCTCGGCCCGCCGGAAAGCCCCATGACGCATAAGGCCCGCCGCCGCCTGCTTCGCAGTGAGCGGGGTGGCGTATGGCATCGGCGCGGTGACTGCTCGCACGAGCCACTATGATTCACGTCGTGCTCGTCGTATCGTCGTGGTTTGTCCGAACGTAACCCGTGGCGCCGCCAAACCCGATCGGCGGCTGGGAACCGCTTTCCGCCTGGTCGACGCGAATGGTGTGCCGGCGGCCTGGCGGATCTTGTTCGCCGGGGACGTTGACTCCCGCCACCCGCAACGCCTCGGCGAACTGGGCCGCCTCACCGCTGGCGCCGTCGCGGCGGCGCCATTGCGTGACGACTTCCTGGGCCCGCGCAAGTTCGTTTTCCGCCATCAGCGCGACGGTCAGCCATCGCAGGCAAATGGGATCGCGGCAGCCGGCCTGGTAGGCCACGTCGAGAAATGCCTTGGCCGGCCCCCATTGCCGCTGGTTGGCCAAGAGGGCGCCCCGGACCGCACTGCGGAGCGTCTCCTTTCGCGGCGTGTCGGGCGGCAGCAAATCGACTTGCGCCATGGCGTCTTCGCCGCAGTTCATCTTGACATAGAGATCGATCAGGTGCCGGCGGAGCTGCGGCGTGGTGGGTCCCGCCGCCGCCGCTTCTTCAAGCACCTGCCGGGCCTTGTCGTTACGGTCGGAAAGCTGCAGGGCGGCCGCGTAGCAGGTGGCGACAAAGCTCGGCAGTTTCTGCAGCCGCCACACCTGCGGGTGAATTTGACCATAGCGGTGGGCCGTCTCGTAACTGCGAAGGGCCAGATCCAGCCGCTGCTTGCGCTGCAGGTATCCGCCCATCGCGCACAGCAGTTGGGCATCCAGCGGAAAGATGCCCAGGGCCTCCACGCAAATCGAAAGTTGAGCCGTGCCGTCGTCGAGTCCATCGAGCGATGTGAGCAAACCGTAATAGGCCGCAAGTTGCTCGTTTCCGCCCCGGTCGGCCACGGCGGTCGCCTTGCGAAACGCCTGGACCGCCGCCCGTTTCTCACCCAGGATCGCGAGGGCGTCACCGCGGACCAGCAGCGTGCGGGCCGACTCGCCCGTTTCGGCTTCTTCGATCCCGGCCAACCGCAGATCGCGACGGGCCTGGCGGAGCCGGACGGCCGGATCGGTGTCACTCAGCGGCCGCCGCACGCAAACCTCCACCGTCGTCGGAAGCGTGGTCAGCGTTACGCCGCAACGGGCAAAGGCGGCGTTGGCCGTCTCGCGAACCCGTCCCGTGAATTCCAGGCCGGGCCGGTTGGGCATCAGCCTCGCCTGGGCGACTTGTTCGGCCGAAACGAGGTCGCTCTCCGGCGGTGACTTGACCTCGATGAGATAGGCTTCGGCGGGATTGGCGAACAAGTCGATGAACTGGCGTAAGGCGGCCGCCGCGTTGGCGTCGAGCGTCTCGCCCGCCTCGAGCCACAGCGTCCAATCCCCACAGCAATGGCTGAGGACGTGGTTTCGCGCGGCCGAGAAGTCGTCCGCAAACCCGCAGCGAAGGACGCGCGCCCCCATCGCCGCGGCGGTCTTGGCGGCGTCTTCGGCCGCCCCGGTGTCGCACACGACGACTTCGTCGGCCAGCGAGGCAACGGCCCGCAAGGTGTCCGCCGCGCCCCGCTCGCCATCGCGGACGATCATCGCCACGGAAAGACGGCGGACGGGACGGAACGGTTGCGGCGCGACGGACGGATTCGGCCTGGCGGCGTGCGGCGCGGCGCGATTCGGCGACGAGGCGGCGGACATCGTTTGCCCCTTCCAACAGTAGCGGCGTGAAAAGAGAGACCGTCGCCAGGCGTCACGACGACGCCGGCGAAGACCTCGCGGAGGCGAACGATAGCCGCTTGCGGCAACAAAGGAAAGAGCGAATCCGCCGCCCTGGATCAAAGGAGGAACCACGACGGCACGACGAGCACAACGTAAAAAGTTCGCGGTAACCGCGGTTTCGCGGCGCCAGGCAAGGTACGTCCTCTGAAGAAATCTGCGTCCATGCGCGTCCATGCGAGTCCATCCGCGGTTCCTTTTGGTTGCGGCCGTAGGCCGCGGTGGGCAGAATGGGGCGGCTGGGCCGCTTGTGATCGCTCGCCCGGCTGTTACACTTGGTGGTTACGAATTTTGCGGCAATTTCCAAACGTCACGGGATGCGTTGCGGCGATGAGCGAGGAGCAGACGGGGCCAACACCGGAGGAAGCGGAGGGCAGCGGGGTAACGCCCTCGGAAGAAACGAACCGCCCTCAACCGCACGAGGCTTCAACGCCCGGCGGGCCGGCGGCGGTGGAGACGTCGGCCACCGCGCAGACGGCGGAATCGGCTGCGCCGGAAAACCCGCCATCCCCTCCCCCTGAAAGCCTCGCGGCGGCGCCCACTTCCGAGGAGCAGAAGAAGCGTTCCCACAAAATCAAAATCGGCTCGCAGCGGGCAGACTACAAGCCGGTCCGCCGCGCCTTCGTCATCCAGGAGATATGGAAGAAGCCCGAGCCCGCCAAAGAAGAGAAGCCGCCCGCGACGAAGCCACCGCCGGCGATAACGGAATCGCCCGCTCCCGCCTTCCCGAAAACCGACGAAGAACAATCGGCCACGTCCGAACCGCCCCCCGCCCTGGCGACCGAGGCCACTCCCCGTGTCGATCTGCCGCCGCCGACCGAGCCGATTGAGATTCCCCGGGCCACGTCCGAGGACATCGAGGCCGAGATGGCCGGCGTGCTCGCCGACCTTGGCGACGAAGTGGACATGGAATCGCTCATCGGCTCGCCGGAATCGGTGGCCGCCGCGGGCACCGAGATCGAACCCGACACCCGCCGCCGGGCCACCGTCGTCAAGATTCACGGCGATGACGTTTTCTTCTCGCTCGGCTCACGGAGCGAGGGGGTCGCCTCGCTGCAAAAATTCAAGGACCCCCCCGGCATCGGCGACGCCCTGGACGTGATCGTGCGGCGGTTCAACAACAACGACGGCCTGTACGAGGTCTCCGTCCCCGGCGCCTCGGTCAGCGTGGCCGAGTGGGCCGACCTGGATGAGGGCGTGCAAGTCGAGGCGATGGTCACCGGCTCGAACAAGGGCGGACTCGATTGCCAGGTCGGCAGCCTCCGCGGCTTCATCCCGGCCAGCCAGATTTCGATTTACCGGGTCGAAAACTTTGAGGAGTTTGTCGGGCAGAAGCTGACCTGCGTGGTGACCGAGGCGAACCCCGAGAAACGGAACCTTGTCCTTTCCCGCCGAGCCGCGATCGAGCGGGAGCGGGAAGAGGCCGAGCAGAAACTGTGGGAGGAGTTGGAAGTCGGCCAGGTCCGGGAAGGGGTCGTCCGCAAGCTGATGCCGTTCGGGGCCTTTGTCGATATCGGCGGGGCGGACGGACTGGTGCACGTCAGCCAGCTCGCGTGGGACCGGGTCGATCATCCCAGCGAAGTCCTCAAGGAAGGCGAGCGAATCCAGGTGAAGGTCGAGAAGATCGACACGGCAACCAGGAAGATCGGCCTCTCCTACCGCGATTTGATCGACAACCCCTGGAACGCCGCCGAGCGGAATTACCCCGCGGGGGCCATCGTGCGGGGAACCATCAGCCGACTGATGGACTTCGGCGCCTTCGTAAAACTCGAGCCGGGGGTGGAAGGCCTCTGCCACGTCTCGGAACTTGCCCATCACCGGGTCGTTCGTCCCGGCCACGTGGTCAGCGAAGGGCAGGAGGTCGAGGTGAAGGTCCTGTCGGTCGATCCCGCCGCCCAGCGGATGAGCCTGTCGATCAAGCAGGCGGGGATGGACCCGAAGGCGATCGCCGAAGCTCAGAAGCGGGCGGAGGAAGAAGCCGCGGCGGCGGAAGCCGAAGCCAACCGCGGCCCTTCCGCCAAACCCAAGCACAAGAAACTCAAGGGCGGCCTGGGACGCAGCAGCGGCGGCGAAGGTGTGGGGCTGAATTGGTAGGCGCCTGCGGCGGGCTAACGCGCTGCTTCCCTTGCTTTTGCGGCGGGTTCTGATGGAATCGCCGCCAGGCGGCGTTCGAGCGAATCCTGTCCCTGCCTGATTTCCATGGCCACGTGGACGGCGTAGAGCGGCACGCCGCCGAGCATGTCGAGTCGCAGCTTGACAAAGTCCTTTTGCGTGCAGAGGACGGCGCTTGGTGTTCCCTCCGCCGATTCGCGGCGGACCCACGCCTTTAGGGATTCGATATCATCCCGGCCGAAGTGGTGATGATCGGGAAAGCGGTGGAGGGAGGCGAGTTCGCAGCCGCAATCCGTCAATGTTCGCGCAAAGGCGGCCGGGTTGGCGATCCCGCAGAAGGCCAGCACACGCTCGCCGGCAAGTTCCGTTAGCTCCCGCCGTTGTGCCGTGTTGGCCAGGAACTGCGGTTGGTGGGCGAGTTCGATCCACGTCGCCTCCGGGGCGTGTTTCCTCGCGCGCTCGCGGATGGACTTGCGGGTCGATTCGTCCACCTGATCCGCGCGGGTCAGGCCGATGATGTCGGCCCGGGCGAGCGACGCGACCGGCTCCCGCAGCAAACCCCGCGGCGCCAGCCCGCCGCCGAAGGGGTTGGTCGCGTCGAGCAGTACGATGTCGAGGTCTCGCCCGAGCTGGCGATGCTGGAAGCCGTCGTCGAGAACGAGCAACTGCACGCCGCGTTCTTCGACCGCGACGCGGGCCGACGCGACGCGATTGGGGTTTGCGAGATGCGGGACGTCCGGCAGGTTTTCGGCCAGTTGCAACGCCTCGTCATTCGACGAGCCGGCACGGCTGCGGTAGCCGCGGGAAAGCGTCGCCACCCGCACGCCGCGGGAGCGGTAATAGCGGCAGAGCCACTCGACAAGCGGCGTCTTGCCGACGCCGCCGACCGTCAGGTTGCCGACGCTGATGACGGGGACCGCCGCCGCGTGAACGGTCCTCCAACCGCGGTCGAAGGCCAGGTTCCTCCCCCGTACGGCCAGGGCATACGGCCCGGCAAGCGCCCACAGTCCGCCCCTGGCCAGCGTCGCCAGCGGCCCGCGGCGGCGGCCGGCGATCAGGTCGTGGTAGGTGGATTCGAAGGGCATGGAGGATTAGATTCGAACTCGGAATCGCGAAATCCGCAACCAATGTGCTTGCAATGCAGCGGCAAACTCGCTCGGCCGGGGGCGCCATCCCCGACGAACGGTTGCAGAGCGAAAGGACCCCATCATGGCTGATTCCATCCTGCAAGTCGTCACCACCACGGCTTCTCAAGAAGAGGCCCGCCGGATCGCCGCGGCGGTGATCGAAGCCCGCCTCGCGGCGTGCGCGCAGGTCGGCGGGCCGATCGAAAGCCATTATCGCTGGCAGGGGAAGTTGCAAACCAGTAAGGAATGGACGGTGACCATGAAAACGACGGCCGCCGCGTACCAAAGGCTGGAGCAGGAAATCCGCCGCGTCCATTCGTACGAGCAGCCGGAAATCCTCGCCACGCCCGCCGCAACCGGCAGCGAGGGATACTTGAAGTGGGTCGCCGAAGAGGTCGCCGAATGATGGAGTTTTCGACAGGATTAACAGGATTTACGGGATAAGTTTGTACGAGAACAACACCAAATCCATGTTTATCCTGTTAATCCTGTACATCCTGTCTCATTAAGCTTCTGGTTGCCTTTCTCTTCGGAGTTGCGTCGACGAGACGTTTTCCAGATACACCTCCGGGGGCGCCTCCTCGCAGAGGTCCCGAAGCGCCGGCGGCAAGGCGAGCGTGGCCAGCGTCGCCGGCGCCGGGTTCTCCTGGCCGCTTTCCAACACACGGGCAAACACCAGAAAGCGACAGCCAAGCGAACGAATTCTGCCGATCGCCGCGTCCCGCGAGCCTTCCCCCCCGTAGAAGCGGGCCTGGCCGATCCGGTCGATCGTGTCGGCCCCGACGATGAACCGGCATCCCGGAAACAGTTCCGCCTTTTGCGGGAAGGTAGCGGCCGTGGTGAGCCAGACCGGCCGCCCGGCCAGGGCGACCAGCCGTTGGCTCAAGTCGAGGTAATCGACCGGCGGCTTGTCCGCGTTGTCCAGCGAAATTTCCAGCTCGGCCGGGCGGCCGCACCTTTCCGCGGCGATCTCGGCCATGCGTAGATGGCCGACGTGCGGCGGGTTGAACGAGCCGGGAAAGAGCAGCCGGGCCGGCTCGTCGCCTCCGCTCGATTCCGCCGCCTCGCCGGGCGCGATCTCGGTGAGCGTTGTGCGTCCCTCCTCCGCCACCTGCGCCGCGGCCAGCTCCTGGATTGCGACCCGCCGCCACGCGGGCTCGGCGGCACAGCTCTGTTCGATAATGCTTTCGCCCGGCAGCATCGTTACCGCGGTGCTGGCCGCGTCGCAGCCGGCGGCGCGGGCCAGGGCCAGCAGCAACCAATCGGCCGCTAGGCGGTCTTCCTGGGCCCGGGTGCGGCGGCCCTTGCCCAGCGTGAGCGACCAGGAGGCGGTCCGCTCGGCGGTGTGGGCCGCCACGTGCACGCGATGGTCGCCGCGTTTGAGCCGGTCGCTGGCCAGGCTCGCGGTGCAGGCGACGCCCGCCGCCGGTTCGCCGTCGCAGTATTGCCGGGCCCGCTGCCAGGCCCGACAGGCCATCGCGCGGGCGGTGGGCTCGCTACAGTACTGGTCGGGCTTGCCGCCGAGAAACGCGTCGATCGCCTTGCCGGCGTAGGGAACCAAGCCGGCCAACAGCGTCCGCGAGGCCCCCGCCTGGCCGGTCAAATCACCCAAGGCGGCCGCGCCGCCGCCGGTGGCCACCACCACGAATCGCGTGGGGCAGCCGTGCAGTTGGTGGACGAGTTCGGCGCGTTTGTCGGGCAACATGAAACGGCGAGAGGGAGGAAGGAAGTTCTTGCGACGCAGGTTCCGCGCGTTTCGCGCATGTTGAAATACGCAATCCGAAATCCGGATTTCCTTTAGAATACCCGACACTCGCCCCTTTGCCGACCGCGGATCGCCGCGATAGGCCCGTTCACGAGCCGTTCCCGCGCAGCGGTCATAGCCCCGACCATTGGTCGGGAAACGGGCCGTGGCGATGCGGTCCCGGCCGCCATAGGCCGCCCGCCGGATGCATCCGTTTTCGGGCCACCGTCGAAAGCGGTCCATGCCCGAGCGCCAACCGGCGTGGCAATTCCACCGCGCTCGCCCTGACCAATGGTCAGGGCTATGGAACGGTCAGGGCTCGACGGTCACTCCCGCCGCATGGCGTCCTCGACGATGCGGATCTCGTCATCCGTCAGTTCGTAGAGTTCGTAGACCAACCGGTCGATCTCGCGATCCGTGGCGGTGATTTGGCCTGCGAAAACCGTCGTCTCGTGCGTGGATTTGGCATGCAGCCGCTTTTCACAAAGCGAACACATCCGTTCCACGGCCGCGATAACGGCGCGTTGCTTTTCGACCTCCGCGTCGGACGATGAATCTATCACGCGGATCGGCAACTGTTGGAGTTGACCCTTATTGATCGCCAAGAAGCCACCTGCCAAATGCTTAGCCTGAAAACGAAGTCGAAAAAGATACGATAGAAGGGCGCTATTCAACAGGCCAAGTAGATACATCGAATGGTCCGCCATATCTGCGGCCGCGTACACCTGTACGCCGAGCGCGGCGCCTCCTGGATCATAGGCAGCCTCGATTCGTTTCGTCATGCCGGCAATTACGATCTTCTCATCTGTGAAAAGGCGGCGCTTATTTTCAGTTAAGACGTCCGCATTCACTGGCAGTCGCGGACGTCTGAACGTCTTGTTCATATAGCGGACGTTTCCGAATGTTACTATGTAGCGGTCTATGTTTCCACTCACAATGAACTCAAAAGCTGGTGAATCAACGGAAAGATCATCCATAAGATGTCTTGCCGTTGCATGGGCAGCGAAGCCGGTCGTGCCGCTGTGAAGTACCGCGAATGTCTCAAGGGGCCGAGTAGAAACCCGCGACTCTACGGAGATATCGCCGTGCAGAAAGAAACCGGTCCCAGGGTCCAACTCGGATTGCAGGATACGCGATTCAACACGTTCGGCCACAGGTATCGGTAGGGATTTCGCCGCGGTCACCGAAAACGTGTGATCCGCAGCAGGTGCGCCAGATTCAAACACGATCACGTGGGGGTAAACGCTGGCGCCAGAGAATACGCGCAACTCCGATACGTCCAGTATGTTCCGAATCGTGGTCTTCGTCTTCAAAAGCGTTCGGCATTTCCGCGCGTAATCGAGGCTCGCAAACTTGTTTGGCACAATCAGGCCACACACTCCAGTGGTCTTTGCCTTCTCGAAGGCGGCTTCAATGAAGAGAACGTACAGGTCATAACCCTTGAATGCGCACCAGAACCGATCCGCGAAATAGTCTTTTACTTCCGAACCGTGCGTCTGTGTCAAGAGCCGAATGTTCAAGTACGGCGGGTTGCCAATCACCGCGTCGAAGCCGGGGTTGTCTCCTTTGAACACCTCGGGGAATCCTTCCTCCCAGTCGAAGACGTTAATGCGGTACATCTCTTCTTCGTCCAACAGGCTCATCTGCCGGCCCTCGTAAAAATCGGGGCCGATCAGGCTGTTGCCGCATTGGATGTTGGCGGCCAGGTCGGGCAGGGCCCGTTCGTGGAACAGCCGCCGCTGGTGTTGCAGGCTCTCCTTGTTCTCGCCCTCGAGCACCTTTAGGAGCAGCGAAAGCTTCGTTACCTCCACCGCCTGCGGGTCGATGTCCACGCCGTAGATGTGTGCCAGCAATATCCGCTTTCGCTCCGCCGTGGTCAGCCGCCACTGACCCGTGCGGTCCTGGTAGAGCTTGGGGTTTTTGCCCCGGGCGGCCTTTGCGGGACCGGCTTCGACGTAGCGGTCGCGATACCAGTTCAAGAGGTATTGGTACGCCCCGATGAGAAACGACCCGCTGCCGCAGGCGGGGTCGACCACGCGGAGCCGGGCGACTTGCCGTGGGGTTTTCCAGGCGATGGGTTTGGGGACTGGCTCATTTTTCGCGGCCATCGACGTGGCGTCGTCGGCACGGTCTCCCGCGAAAAATGTGCCTGTCCCCTTCTCGGCGTTAGTTGCCGACGCCTTACCCCGACCAGTGGTCGGGGCTATGTTTTTTTGCAGCAGCTTGCCGACGGTGTGCTCGACGATGTAATCGACGATGTAACTGGGCGTGTAGTAGACCCCGCCCGCCTTGCGGACCTCCGGCTTCTCCTCGACCTTGGCCTGGCCGCCCTTGGTCAGGCGAATGACCTTGCCCAGAAACTGCTCGTAGACGTGGCCGAGGATTTCGGCCGGCAGGACCGAAAATTCGTAGGGGCTTTCCGGGTAGTAAAGCCCGCGGATGATATCCTTGAGCGTCTTGTCGTCGATCGACAGCGCCAGCGTCATTTCATCGGGCGGTTCGGGGCGGTCCTTTTCCTTGGTGAAGTGGAACAGGCCGGAGTTGTAGCGTTCGTCGGCGCGGCGAAAGAGTTCCGTCAGTCGCCGATAGACCTCGCCGCCGTTTAAGAGGGTATGCAGCCGGCCGTAGGGCTCGATGCCTCGGTCCTCGCAAATCCGCAGAAAGACGATGCGGTCGATGGTCCGCTGCACGGCGAAGTTCAGGTCCCGCTGCGACAGGCCGGCGTCTTGGTTTCTCAGGGCGAGGTTGCGGGCCAAGAGGTCCCGCCACTTCTCGATGTCGGCGAGGAAGGCGTCATCGACCTCGGCCGTGCCCTTTTTGACCTTTTTGCTGGCGATGAACTTGTCGAGGGCGCCGCGGCGGATGGCGTCCGGCGAGAAGAGGCCGGCCAGTTCTTCCCAGCGGGCCTCGTATTCGTCGTACCGCAGATACAGGATGCGGGCCGTGCTCGGCTTGTCGCCGGCGACAGGGCGGATGCGGCAGTCGTAAACGGCGAGTTCTTCAAAGTCCGTGAGAATGCTGACCGGCAGCTTGGCGGACCAGGCGTAGCGGCGAAGCTGGTAGGCCGACGCGGCGTGGGTGGCGATGTCGACGGCGGGTTTCTTGGCTTCCACAAAGAAGGTGGGCTGCCCCCCGCCCACGCGAAAGCAGTAATCGGGCGCCTTGGTCTTGGCGCCGATTTTGATGGCGTACTCGTGAATGACCTGGCGGTAGGCCTCGGCCCAGCCCTGCTCGTTGTGCACGTCCCACCCGAGGCCGCCCACGCCGAAGAACGGGTCGAGGAAATCGCGTCGCAGGGCGGTCTCGTTGTAGGTCGCAGCGCGGTAGTCGTCGATCTGCTCGGCAAAGCGGTCGACAAGCTGGCGGACAAGCGGCGGCGCAGGCATGGCGGACGGGAGGCGCGAGGCGTAAGCGGCGGAACGCGCCGCGCAGAATACCCGAACGCGGGGGAGCGGAAAAGATGACGCCGCGAGCGAAACGGCGCTCGTTCCCCGGCGGCAAGAAACAAACATAGCCCCGACCATTGGTCGGGGAACAGGCCGTGGCGATGCGGTCCCGGCCGCCATTGGCCACCCGCCGGACGCATCCGTTTTGAGCCACCGTCGAAAGCGGTCCATGCCCGAGCGCCAACCGGCGTGGCAATTCCACCGCGCCTCCCTGACCAATGGTCAGGGCTATGACCCCTGTTCGCCCGGGCTGGGTTGATTGCCGCTGTTTTCCCGGGCCTGGGCCACCGCCGTGTTGGCCGCCGCGACGGCCCGTATCAGTTCCGCCTGGTGGAAGTAGGGGTAGCGGGCGCCGTTGGCCCGCTTGATGACCTTGGCGGCCAGTTCCTGCCAGCTCATGTGGTTGTTCAGATGCCACGCGGCGGCCTGGGCGGCCCGCTGATCGATCTGGCCTCGACCGAGGGCCGCACACAACTCGGCGACGCCGGGTTCGTTCGTGAATTCGCCGATCGGCATCAGGCGGTACTCGATAGCGGGCCGGGGATCGGGCTTGCCGTGTTCGAGGCAGACGCAGGGGACCTTGGCCTTGCCGATTTTGCCGGGCTCGATGGCGAAGAAGCCTCCGCCGCCGCCACCGCCGCCGATGCCGCCCATGCCCCCGCCGATTCCCTGGGCGCCCCCGCCGCCGCCGCCACCGAGTCCGCCGCCGCCCAAGCCGCCGCCGATCTGGGCCATGACCGGCGCCGCGGCGAATGCCTCGGGCAGTTTGACGCGGAGGGGCTTATCGGTCTTGTTTTCGAGCAGGATCGTGGCTTCGGTCGCGTCTTTGGGGATAATCTTGGCTTCGATCTCGCCGGCCTCGATGGCGGCGAAGAGTTCGACATCCATTGCGGCGTCGGCCGCGGCGACATCGGCGGCGTGCGCGATCCCGCCGAATCCAAGGACAAAAAGCGCAAGTACAGCGCCAGAGCGAAGTTGAGCGGTCATCGGGCGTAAGCCTCCTGGGGGCGGAAATGAGCAGGCGATGCACGGAGAACGCGGCCGCCGGCCTCCCGGCGACATACCGCGATCCCCGCCTATCTCCATCGTAATTGGCCCAAGGGCCGGTTCCAAGCTATTTTCGCAAAATGCCCGCCGGACTATTGCATGGCCGGGGAATCGCCCGCCCGGCGGCTCCCTTTTCCGCCCGTGGCCGCTGCGCTATCGGCGAGTCGCAATGGCGGAATCTCGGCCACCGCCGCCGGTTACCGGCGCCTGCCCAGATAACGCCGCATCGCCGCCAGAATAACGGCCTTACGGTTGACATTCACCCTTGCCGCAAAGTAAATTCCTTTCTTCGCCAGAGCGTGAACCCGTCGCAACTTGCCTGTCCCTCCGACCATAGGACCCTGGAAACCATGAGTACGTTTTCGGCCGGCCGAATTCGTTGTTTGTTTGTCGCCCTGGCCGCCGTGTTGGTGGTCGCGTGCATGCTGCCGTCCGTGGCCTTGGCGCAAGAGGCCGGGGCGGACAGCGCCAGCCTGGGGTGGGGCACGAACCTGCTCAACTTCTTGTTCTGGGGGATCGCCTTCGCCGGGTCGATTGTGGCCCTGGTCTTCGCCTACATCTTCTATAAGACGATGATGCAGGCCGACGAAGGCACCGACGAGATGAAGGAGATCGCCGGGTACGTCCGCGAGGGCGCCTACGCCTATCTCTGGCAGCAGTACAAGGTGGTGGCGATGTTCTTCGTGATCATCTGCCTTCTGCTGGCCGTGCTGGCGTTCTGGCTGAAGGCCCAAAGCCCTTGGGTGCCGTTCGCGTTTCTTACCGGCGGGTTCTTCTCCGGCCTGGCCGGTTTCATCGGTATGAATACCGCCACCTGGGCCGGTAGCCGCACGGCGGCCGGCGCCCGCAATTCGCTCAACCAGGGGTTGCAGGTCGCCTTCCGCAGCGGCGCCGTAATGGGGCTGACGGTGGTCGGTTTGGGCCTGCTCGACATTACGGTCTGGTTTGCCTTTTTGTACTGGGTGTGGCCGCTGTTCGGCTTCGGCTCGATTTCGCTGGAAGAGATCACGGTGACGATGCTCTGCTTTGGCATGGGGGCCAGCAGCCAGGCGCTGTTCGCACGCGTGGGCGGCGGCATCTTTACCAAGGCGGCGGACGTCGGGGCCGACCTGGTGGGCAAGGTGGAAGCCGGCATTCCCGAAGACGACAAGCGAAACCCCGCCACCATCGCGGACAACGTGGGCGACAACGTCGGCGACGTGGCCGGCATGGGCGCCGATCTTTACGAATCGTACTGCGGCAGCATCCTCGCGACCGCCGCCCTGGGCGTGGCGGCCTTTGCCAGCGGCGATTTGCTCACCGCCGTCGGCGTGGAGAACACCGAGGTCAATCGGCTGACCTACCAGCTTAGCGCGTTGTTCTTGCCGATGGTGATCGCCGGGTTCGGCATTTTGCTTTCCGTCGGCGGCGTCTTCCTGGTGCGGACGGAAGAGCAGGCCGACCAGGGCACGCTGCTCAAGGCGCTTGGCCGGGGCATCAACGCCGCGGGCATCGGCATCGGCGTGGTCGCTTTGATCGTGTGTTTCCTCATCCTGCCGTCGTTCTGGTGGGTGGGGCTGAGCGTGATCACGGGCCTGTTGGCCGGCGTCATCATCGGCTGGTGGACCGAGTATTCCACGAGCGACGAATACAAGCCGACGAAGAATCTTTCGGACCAGTCGCTTACCGGCCCGGCGACGGTCATCATCGGCGGCATCGCCGACGGCATGAAGAGCGTGTGGGCGCCGGTCGTGGTCGTTTGTATCGCGACGCTCCTTTCCTTCGGCTTTGCGGCCCAGGGCAACTTTGGCGACGTGACGTGGTTTGCCATGGGACTGTACGGGGTGGGCATCGCGGCGGTCGGCATGCTCAGCACGCTGGGAATCACGCTGGCCACCGACGCCTACGGCCCGATCGCCGACAACGCGGGCGGCAACGCCGAGATGGCCGAACTCGAGCCGGTGGTGCGGGAACGGACCGACGCCCTCGACAGCCTGGGCAACACGACCGCCGCTACGGGCAAGGGTTTCGCCATCGGCTCGGCGGCCCTCACGGCGTTGGCCCTTTTGGCCGCCTACGTGGAAGAGGTGCGAATCGGCTTCGATCGCTGGGGCGAGGCGGTGGTCGAGGTGGCGGCGGCCGAAGACCTGGCGAAGATCAACTACGAGAAAGACATGCCGGCCGAGACCCCGCTCGGTTATTACAAGGTCAGCAACAAGTTCATCGTGAAGGCGGTGGCCGTTCCCGACCACGATCAGGAAAAGATGAAGGTCGCGGCCCACGGCTATCTTGCGCTGCCGAACGACCTCCGCAAGCTCGACCGGGGCTATCAGCGGCATTACGCCAAGGCCAAGGAAAAGAACGAGGTGAAGAAGGACGAGCCCGCCAATCCCTTCAAGGCGATTCAGCGCGGCGGCGGTTGGATTTCCGCCGCGGGCGAGGGCCTGACGCTGGAGGACAACGCCACGCCGATCCTGAAAGAAGTAGCCCGCGACGACGAGCAATGGGTGGCGTTCGCAGAAACGGGCGCCGAACTCGTCGACGTGAAGCACGCCACGATGATCGACTGGATGAATTTTTATGAAGCGAACCTGATGAATCCCAAGGTGCTGGTTGGGGTCTTCCTCGGGGCGATGGCCACCTTCGTTTTCTGCGCGATGACGATGCAGGCCGTGGGCCGCGCCGCCAAGGGCATGGTCGAAGAGGTCCGCCGCCAGTTCCGCGAGAAACCGGGCATCATGGCCGGGACCGAAAAACCCGACTACGCCGAGCCGGTGGCGATCAGCACCAAGGCGGCCCAGCGGGAAATGGTGCTTCCCGCACTGCTCGGCTTGAGCATGCCGATCGCCGCGGGCCTGGTGCTGGGCGTGGCGGGCGTGATCGGCCTCTTGGTCGGCGCCTTGACGTGCGGCTTCTGCGTGGCGGTCTTCATGGCCAACGCGGGCGGCTCGTGGGATAACGCCAAGAAGTACATCGAAGCCGGCGCCCACGGCGGCAAAGGCACCGATGCCCACAAGGCCGCCGTCGTCGGCGATACGGTGGGCGACCCGTTCAAGGACACCAGCGGCCCGAGCCTGAACATCCTCATCAAGCTGATGAGCATGGTGAGCGTGGTGGCGGCGGGCTTCATCGTCCGCTTCAGCCTCGAGGCGCTGGGGCTGTTTTAACGCGTGGCCGTCAGCCTTCAGGGAACCGTCGGCGGCAGCGGCGCCGCGCGGGGCGAGCGTTGGTCAAGCCGCATCCCGCGCCGCGGGCGGCTACGCGCCCGCCAGGTAAACCTCTTCAAACGGCTGCACGACCACGAAGCCTTCGCCGCGGAAGAGCATCTGGAAGGTTTCTCCGCTGGTGCGGCCGAACAACGTGCTCAGGCTGATGTCGGTTCTGAACTCCGGCATCAGGCCGCCGCTCCAGGCGATGGTGGCGTTGGGGTCGGTGATGACCGGCATGTCGGGCCGGACGATGAGCGTCATCGGTTCGAAGTGGGTGGTGATCGCGACCATCCCGGCGCCGGAAAGACGCACGCTGAAGAGCCCGCCGGACATGATCGACGAAACCCGCTTCATCATCTTGATATCCCAGTCGATCTGCGGCTCAAAGGCGAGGATGTCGTTGCCGCTTACGTAGATCGACTCGTTTTGCAGGTTGAGGATCTGGATCTTCTTGCCCTGATCGGCCAGGTACAGCTTGCCGGCGCCCTCGGCCTTGGTCAGCCTGGCGCCTTCGCCGGTGACCGCCTTTTTGAAGAACTTGCCGATGCCTTTTTCCAGAATTCCTTCGCGGGTGAACTTGATGGCCCCGAAATAGGAGATCATCGCGCCCCGCTTCATCCACACCAGGCCGTTGAGGTTGACCTCGAGGATGCGGGGGCTCTCGAGTTCGAAGAAGCCCTGCCCGTGATCCTTCTGCTGGGTTTGCTCGATGAACTCCTGGACGGTGTAGCGTTGCATGGTTTCTCCCCCGGAGGCTGGTTGAAGTGCAATGGCTTTCGCGAACGTCCAACGCTGATTATGGGGGAGCGGACCACACGCCGCCAGCGGGCATCGTCGGTGGTTCCCCGGCGCCTGCGGCTTGGGGTTAAACGCTGGCGATGGCCGCCGCTTCGCGTTCTTCCTGCCGGCGGCGGATGCTCGCCAGGTCGTCCCGCGGGGTGGCGTCGATAAGCTTCTTCGTATACGCCTCGCGAGGATCCGCGTAGATCGCCTCGCTCGGGCCGAATTCCACGATCTTCCCGTCGTTCATCACCGCCATCATGTCGGCCATGAACTTCACCACGCTCAAGTCGTGGCTGATGAAGATGTACGTCAGCCCGCGCCGCTCCTTCAAATCGTTGAGCAGGTTGAGCGCCTGGGCCTGCACCGAGACGTCGAGGGCCGACACCGCTTCGTCGCAAATGATGAATTCCGGCTCGACCGTCAGGGCCCGGGCGATGCACAGCCGCTGCCGCTGCCCGCCGGAGAATTCATGCGGGTACCGCCGCAAGTGCTCGGGCAAGAGGTCCACTTCTTTCAGCAGCGCAACCGCCCGATCCACGCGTTCCGCCTTGTCCCTGCCGATGCCATGAATCATCATCGGCTCGGTGAGCATGCTTTCGACCGTCATCCGCGGGTTGAGCGAGCTGTAGGGGTCCTGGAAGATGATTTGCATCCGCCGCCGCAACTCTCGCAGCTTGCGGCCGGAGACGTCACCGACCGCTACCCCCTCGAACGTAACGCTGCCCGCGGTCGGCTCGATCAGCCGGAGGATGGCCCGGCCGGTGGTCGTTTTGCCGCAGCCGCTTTCGCCGACCAGCCCCAGCGTTTGGCCGCGATAGACGCGGAAGCTGATTCCGTCCACCGCCCGCACATGGTCCACCACCCGCATCATCACGCCGCGGCGGACGGGGAAGTGGACCTTCAGATCGGTCACATCGAGCAGCGGGGGCGTGTCTTCAGCGACAAACGTGTCGCGGGGACCAGGCGCAAAACCGCCGCCGGTCAGCGCGTCGATTTCACTCCGTGGGTGGAGCAGCCGCGTGCGTCCGCCGCCGGTCATCTCGGTGGTCGGGCCCTCGGCGGCGGTGATCGCCTCTCCGGTGGCCCGGTCCATGAAGTCGTCGATCGTCGGCAGTCTGGCAAAGGTCGATTCCAGCCGCGGCCGGCACGCCAACAGTCCCCGCGTGTACGGGTGCGTGGGGTTGGCGAAGATATCGAGCACGGGTCCCTTTTCGACGATCTTGCCTTCGTACATCACCGCGACGTCGTCGGCGATCTCGGCGATCACACCGAGATCGTGCGTGATGAACAGAATGCTCATCCGCCGCTGGTCCCGAAGCCGCCGCAGGATGTCGAGGATTTGGGCCTGAATCGTTACGTCCAGCGCGGTGGTCGGCTCGTCCGCGATCAGCAGCTTGGGGTTGCAGGAGAGGGCCATCGCGATCATCACCCGCTGCTTCTGGCCGCCGGACATCTGGTGCGGGTAATCCTTGATCCGCCGCTGGGGCTGCGGGATGCCGACTTCTTCAAAGAGATCGATCGTCTTCCGCCGGGCTTCAACCTTGCTCGCGTGCTGGTGGAGCAGGATCGCCTCCATCACCTGGGCGCCGACGGTGTAGACCGGGTTGAGCGACGTCATCGGTTCCTGGAAGATCATGCTGACGTCCTTGCCGCGGACGTCCCGCATTTGGGCTTCGCTATAGGAAGTGAGGTCTTTGCCGAGCAGGGCGATCCGGCTCTCGGGCAGGATTTCCGCCGACTCCGCCAACAGCCGCATTGCGGAAAGCGCCGTGACCGACTTGCCCGACCCGGACTCGCCGACAATGCCCAGCGTCTTGCCCGGCTCGACGGAAAGCGACACGTCGTCGACGGCCCGAACCATGCCGTCCTCCGTGTGGAAATACGTGCGAAGGTTTTCAATTTGCAGCAAGGCGGACATGCAACTGGGAGGTTGGAGGTTGGAGGTTGGAGGTTGGAAGTGGCAAGGTCCCGCTCCGGCCATCGCCGGGCACGGGACATTGTATTGTGTTTAACCGGCGAGGGAACGTCGCCCCACTCCGTTGAACCGACGACGGAACGTTGCCCCACTCCGTTTAGCCGGCGACGGAACGTCGTCGGCTTGGGGCGTTTTCCGCCGGCAAATCAGCGGGGCCGCCGCACCACGTCGGCCTCCTCCTCCGTCGCTTCTTCGATGCGCGGAATCGGCTGCGGCAATAGGAACGAGAATTCGGCCCACCGGCCCGGTTCGCTCACGGCGTCGATGCGGCCACCGTGAAGATCCACGATCCGCGAACACGCGTAAAGGCCGATGCCGGCGCCGGGCTGGCGGCGCAGTTCACGGCCGCCCAGTCGGGAGAAGCGGCGAAACAGCTTGTATCGCTCTTCGAGTTGGAAGCCCGGACCCGCGTTCCAAACGGTTACAGCCAGGGCATCCTTCTCCCCGGTTACCGTCACCTGGATCTCGCCCTCCTCGTTGCCGTACTTGATGGCGTTGCTCACCAGGTTGACCATCACAATTTCCATCAGCGTGGGGTCGCACTCGATGGTTGGCAGGGCCGGGTCGAAGTTCTCGACCACCCGCATTTGCCTGACCCGATGCTGCGGCTGCAGTACGTTGAGGGCCGGCTGCACCACGTCCGCGATGAAATCGACGTCGGACTGCAAGGAGAGCCGCAGCGAGCCGCTCTCGATCCGGGCCAGATCGAGGTATTCCCGGACCAACGACAGGAGGTATTCGCCTTGCGACATCATGCGGGCCACCAGGGCCCGCTGGTCCGCAGTGAGCGTTCCCACGGCGCCTTGCATCAGGGCCTGGCCGCTCAGCATCAGGGCGTGCACCGGGTTCTTCAGTTCATGGCTGACGAAGCCGAGAAGTTCGGAATAGACGCGGTTGGCCTCGGTAAGCTGCTGGATGCGGTAGGCGCTGGCTACGGCATGGGAGATGCGGTTGGTAATGGCGCGGTTCAGCCGCAGCATCCGCTCGTTGTACGCGTTGACCCGGCGGGCGCTGTGGAACATCACCCCCACCACCTCGCCCGCGACGAAGAGAGGGCAGGTCATGCTCGAACGGAGCCCCTCTTTCAAAATCAGCCGTGTGCTGCGGCTTTCCGGGCGGGCGCCTACGTAGCCGACGAGATCGTTGATGAAGCGGGATTCTCCCCCGCGGATCACGCGATCCAGCGAGGCCCCGGCGAAGTCCTCGGCGTAGCCCGGCTTGAGGCACAGGTCGGGGTAATCCGTCTTGGCGTAATGCGAAATGAGGCGGCGGCGGCTCTCATCGAGGAACGCCACCGAAAGCCGGTTGGTCGGCCACAGCTTGCGGGTGGCGCTGAAGATGTAGTCGATCAGCTCGGGCAGGGACTGGTAACGAGGAACCTGTTCGTTGATATCGCCAAGGACGGCGATTTCGTGGGGGGAGAGGTCATCGCCGGCGTCGGCGGCCGAATCCGCCCTGTTCGCGGGGACGAAGGCGAGCACTCCCACGTTGCGCGGGAGAGGCTCGTCGTAGAGGTCCGAGTTGGCGCCAACGTCCATTGGGTAAGCGGCGACATCCATGGCTGAAATCCGTTGCCCCAACTTCCCGCCGCGACGGAGAAAAGGACACCGCACCTCGCGGCCCTTCCGTGGCATCCCGCAATCCACAACAATGAGTTAACTAGATTGCAGTGAATTCTGCAAGCGGTAATCGGGAATTCGTTTCTTCCGGCGCAGGTCCCGCGCGCCGTGCCCGCATGTGAATTTGGCTGCGGCGCCGCTGCGGGTCGGCTATGGAGTGGAAAGTGGCGTTAGCGGCGTCACATACAAATAAATCCGGTGCGGGGCCGTCCGATGCCCGATCGCCGACGCCTGCTCAACGCGCTCCGGTTGTATCCCCTCGAGCTCGAAATCGTGCGAAGCGATCCGAACCCCCGGCGGCAACGTTTCAAACCGGGGCGTCAGCTTGTTGTTCATCTCCTGCGACAGGTACAGCGTGATGACCGTCGCTTCGGCCAGATCGCTGGCGAGGATGTCCTCGAGCCGGAATTCCACCTGGTCCTCTAGTTTTTGCGCGGCGGCCGACGTGCGGCATGCCTCAATCAAGGCCGGATTGGTGTCGATGCCAACGCCGCGGGCTCCGAATTCGCGCACGGCGGCGAAGACGACGCGCCCGTCACCACAACCCAAGTCGAAAACCATGTCATCGGCGGTTACTTTAGCCAGCCGCAGCATCGCATCGACGACGTGCGGAGGAGTCGGCACGAACGGCACGTCGGGTATGGCGACCGTTGTGGCCGCGCGCCGTGACGCGAACAACTGCTTGATCTCGCCGGAAAACAGGCTCAGGGCGACCAGGACCGTAAGCGCGGCAAGGCTGACAACACGAACCATGGCGGTCTTTCCAGAACGTGGACCCCTGACATTATAATACACCCGTATCGGGAACGTACTCACCTGAAGGTAGCATAGCTTTTTTTTGAAGAGGGGCCGCGGCGATGCGAGCCGCGAAAAGCCGCAAAAAAGGCACGTTTACGTCGCCAGCGATTCGCAGATCTCGGCCAAGGCCAGCGCCTGGTCGTCGCGGCTGAAGCGCCTGGCCACGTGGTCTCGCCCCGCGGCGCCCATCCGCCGGGCCATTTCCGGATCGTCGGCCAGGTGACGAATGGCCGCCGCCAGGGCCTTTCCGTCGGCTGCCGGCACATACACCCCGGCGCCGGCTTCCTCCACCACCTGGCGGATGACGCCGTCGATATTCAGCACGACCGGGCGGCCCGCCGCCAGATAGTCGAAGACCTTATTGGGGTAGACGGTGCGGAACCAAACCGTGTCCCGCAGCGTAGCGATGCAGCAATCGGCGGCGGCCAGAACCTTCCCGACATCCTTCTTGGGGACCGCCGCGGCCAACCGGATATTGGTCAGGCCCCGCTGGGTGATCGCGTCGGCAAGTTTCTTGCGTTCCATGCCGTCGCCGACCAGCACGAGGCGGATCTGGTCGTCGTCCCGCAAGTGCTCCGCGGCCTCTACCACGGTCATCAGGTTGTTCGCCGGACCGAATGCCCCCGCGTACACAGCCGTGAATCGCTCACCGACGCCCCAAGCGGTTCGAACGCCCTCGGCCCGTTCCCCCGGATGAAACGCCGTGGGATCGACCCCGTTGGGAATGATCGACAGCCGCTGCTCGCGGGCGCCGCGGCCTACGACGTGGTCGTGAAAGCCAGGGGAATTGATAACGAGCCAATCGGCCGATCGGTAGAAGAACCGTTCGGCCCACTGGGCCAGGGCGATCAGCCAGGCGTTCGTGAGCACGCCCATGGCGACCGCGAAGTCCGGCCACAAGTCCCGGATTTCGATGATCAGCGGCTTGCGGCGCAGTCGGGCCGCAAGATACGCGGTGGGCAACTGAAACATCGGCGGCGAGGTGCCGAACACGAGATCGACCTTGTCAATCCGCAAAGCCGCGACCAGCGCGACCAGGGCGAAGGTGATCATGGAAATCGCCCGCCACAACATGCTTCGATGGATGGCGTTGAGCGTCCAGCAGCGGACGATCTCCAGGCCCTGCTCGCGTTCGCGGGAGATCCAGCGTTTTTCACCAAGCCGCTTGCCAGAGAAGTAGTTGATCTGGCTGGTGATGATGGTGACCCGATGACCGCGGCGCGCCAGCCGCTGTGCCAATTCCACGTGGCGGGTGCCGCCCATCTGATCCTGCGAGCAAAATACCTGGTGAATGATCAAAAGGTGCATGCAGAGCGTCGCGGAGAGAACAGGCGGGTTTAGCTCGGAACCATTTCGCCGGACTTGGCGGAGGCCGGACGGGATTCACCGAAGGGCCGCGACCCGGTTTGTTTGCCGTTTTGCGCGGGGTCGCCGTCCAGGGCAGGCGCGGCCGTGAGCGCCGCCGCGGCGGCGGGTTCGGCGGCGGGCCGTCGCAAATCCTCGGCCGGCTGGAATTCCGTCACGATGTCCTGAATCGCTTCGACCACCAGCTCGCTCGGCTTGGTGAGATGGGCCCGCAGCGCTTCGAGCCGATCCCCCAGGTACGTCTCGCGCGGCGGATCGCTCTCCACCAGCAACACCTTGGGATGCTGGGTCGGCCGGCGGCGCTCCGCCTCGCCGTGCAGAATTTCCGCAAGCTTCTCGCCGGGCCGCAAACCGGTGAAGACGATCTCGATGTCGATCCCTTCGCGCAGGCCCGACAACTGGATCATGTCGCGGGCCAGGTCCACGATGCGGACGGGCTCGCCCATGTCCAGCAGGTAGATTTCACCGCCGGCGCCGATGGCCCCCGCCTGAATCACCAGTTGCGACGCCTCGGGAATCGTCATGAAGAAGCGTTCCATGCGGGCGTCGGTGACGGTGATCGGCCCGCCGCGGGCGATCTGTTCGCGGAAGATGGGCACCACGCTGCCGGCCGAGTCGAGCACGTTGCCGAACCGCACCGAGACGAACCGGGTGGTGGACGTGGCGTTGAGGCGCTGCACGTACATCTCGGCCGCTCGCTTGCAGGCGCCCATCACGTTGGCGGGATTGACGGCCTTGTCGGTAGACACCATGACGAACGACTCGACGTCAAACTCGTCCGCCAGGTCGGCCAGCCGTTTGGTCGCAAGGATGACGTTCTTGACGCATTCCGCGGGATACTGTTCCATCAGCGGCACATGCTTGTAGGCGGCCGCATGAAAAATCACGTCGGGCCGATATTGCCCCATCACCTGCCGCATCCGCTGCGGGTCGGTCAAGTCGGCGATGACCGTATCGTACTCCACGTTGGACAGCGATCCCCGCAATTCCATATCGAGAAAGAACTGGCCGTTTTCCCAGCGGTCGACGAGCACCAGCCGGGCCGCGCCCGAGAGGGCCATGAGCTGCCGGCAGATTTCCGAACCGATGCTGCCCGCCGAGCCGGTGACCATGACGGTGCGGCCGCAAAGCCAGTCGGAAATCGCTTCCTGGTCGAGATGAATCGGCTCGCGGCGGAGCAGGTCGGAGATCGACACCGGCCGCGGCTGCATCGAGACCTGCTGGCCGAGCAACTGGTGGAAGCTGGGCAGCACGTTCACCTCGAAACCGTGTTCGCTGCCTTGCCGGACCAGACTGCGGACCTCTTTGCCGTTGAGGTTTCCGGCGGTGATAAGAATCTCTTTGACCCCGTATTGCTCGGCGAGCCGGGCGGCGTCGGCCAGGCCGCCGAGGACCGGCACGCCGCCGATGCGGTAGTGCGAATGGCGCCGCACATCGTCGATGAATCCCATCACGTCGTAATGCAGCTTGCGATGCGAGCGAATGACGCGGAGCAGCCCCTCGCCGCAATCGTCAGCGCCGACGATGAAGACCGGCTTGCCGTGCTTCGACGCAAGCAAGGACAGGACGCCCTCGCGAAACGCCCGCGTGGACGACCGCAACCCGCCCAGAACCATGATCGTCAGGCCCCAGTCCAAAAGCAGGATGCTCCGCGGGCCGGCCGACTGCAACACGAAGAAGTGGCCGGCCGCCACGAAGAGGGCAAGGCTGATCGTTTCCGCCTTCACGATCGCCATCAGGTCGTGAAAGGTGACGTAGCGAGACCACCCCTGAAACACCCGCATGAAAAAGAAGACGACGGTCTTGGCCGCCACCACGCCGCCGACCAGGGACCAGAACCATCTCCACTCGTTGGGCCCGAGGCTTTCAAATCGCAACCAGTAAGCCAATAGGTGAATGACGATGAATACCGGGATCATGCTGATCGCCATTCCGACCGCCCGCCAGCTATAGCCGAACCGCTTCAGGGAGAAGCGGGGCTTGGGGGCGGTCAGCGGGGCGTCGCCGTTATTAGAAATACTTTTCATCGAAAAATACCAATCCTTGGGAAGCGTCAATACGATGCGATAATTCGAGGGACGCGCGGACGCCTGCACTGAATCGATCAGAAATCCGCCACCTCCGCTCCAACTGTTCCTAGGTCACTCGCGGCGCAAGTTAAGAAGAGAACCCATATCTTCAGTTTAGTGACCCGAAAGAATTCTTGCAACGATTTGGTCGAAAATTGAAGAACGGAATCCATCGCCACAGATTGGCTAATCCTCCAAATCGGCACGGATTTACCGACATCGCCCCCGATAACCGGTGTTACCCACCCCAATGGGTATCGCGCGACTCTTGCAGGTCGGAAAACCCGGCGCCGAGCAAACGCTAGCACGGTCCGGCCGAGGTTTTCCGCCGGGGGCTACGTCACCGGCGGACGCTTGCGACGGCGCCTGGTTCCGTGGAACACGCCGCGGGCCTTATCCACCGCTTGCGCGAAGCGTTCGACTTCTTCCAGCGTGTTGTAAAGATAAAAACTGGCGCGGCAACTCGCGGCGATGCCGAAGCGGCGGTGCAGCGGCATGGCGCAATGGTGCCCGGAACGGATGGCGACACCCTGATGGTCCAGGGCCTGCGCCAGGTCGGACGGATGGATGCCTTCAACGACGAAACTCACGATGCCGGCTTTCTCGCTCGGTGGCGGCCCCAGAAAGCGGACGTCCCCCGCGGCGCCCAGCAATGCGTGGGCCCGCGACGCCAGACGTTGTTCGTGATCGTGAATCCGGGCCAGCCCTACTTCGCTGAGATAGCCGAGGGCCGCAACCAACCCGACGGCCTCGACAATCGCCGGCGTGCCGGCCTCGAACTTCACGGGAAGCCGTGCGGGCGTGAAGCGGTCGATCTCCACCGTGTCGATCATCGCCCCCCCTCCAAGGAACGGCGGCATCTCGTCCAGCAGCCGCCGCTGGCCGTAAAGGACGCCGATGCCGGTCGGCCCCATCATTTTGTGCCCGCTGAAAGCGACGAAGTCGGCGCCAAGCTCTTGCACGTTCATCGGCTCGTGCGGGGCGAGTTGGGCGGCGTCGAGCATGGTGACGGCGCCGGCGTCGCGGGACCGCCGCACGATCTCCTTCACGTCGTTGCGGACGCCCAGCACGTTGGACACTCCGGTAAACGCCACGACCTTGGGACCGCGGGCCAGCCATGCGTCGAGCGAGCCGAAGTCGAGCCGGCCTTCGTCGGTGATCGCCACGCCCGCCACCGCCGCCCCGGTCCGCTGGGCGAGTTGATGCCACGGGACCAGGTTGGCATGGTGCTCCATCTCGGTGACGAGGATCAGATCGCCCGACCGGAGGTTCGCCTCGCCCCAGCTTCGGGCCACCAGATTGATCGAGGCGGTGCATCCGGCCGTAAAAATGATTTCCTCGCGGGATTCGGCGCCGAGGAAGTCGCAAACGGCGGTGCGGGCATCCTCGTAGGCGTTGGTGCTCCGTTCCGAGAGGGTGTGGATGCCGCGATGCACATTGGAAAAATCCTGCTCGTACATCCGCGTCATCGCCTCGATCACTCGCCGCGGACGCTGCGCGGTAGCGGCGTTATCGAAATAGACCAGCGGCTGCTCTCGCACTTGCCGCGCAAGGATGGGAAAGTCCTCGCGCAGCGTGTAGGGATCGAGCGGCGGGGCGGCGGGTTCGGCGGATTTCACGGTCGCCTTCGGTTCGACATGGCCCCGGCCATTGGCCGGGGAGAACGGCGTCCTAGCGGTAGCCAGGCGGTTTTTTTAGGCAACGGCCCGTTCCCTGACCAATGGTCAGGGCTATGCCAATGGTCAGGGCTATTTCTTTCTCCACAGGATTCTAAGATCAATCCCGTCGGCTTCAACCTGCGGGGTGATGGCTTGCAGGTACCGCCGGGCGTCTCCGGGATAACCCGCCGTGGGCGAAAGGCCGCTAACCCGCCTGGCCCAGTAGTCGTTCAGTTGCCGCATGAACAGTTCGCGGAGGTATTTGGCCACGAGCGAGGCCAGGCCCACAGGCGGCCGGGCTTCGCCTTTGGCCAGGAATGACAGGGTCGTTACGGCGCCGTTTTCTGGATGCCTCCAACGGTAGCGGCTTTCTTCGCGGCCTTCGCAGCAGCACTCGATCTGCGACGTTGCGAGCGAGATGCGGATGAACGGCCCGTAGTGGGCGCGGCCTCCCCATTTATCGGACCAGACGACCATCCCTCCGGCCGATGGAAACGCCTGACGGTAAGCGGCGGTCAGCAGTTCCAGGCAGAAACCCGCATGGGTATCCGCCTTGTTGCCGGTGGCGGTAAGTCGTCGGTTGAATTCTCCTTCGAAGGCGACTCGCGCCCGGCAGCCGGCGCCGCGCAAGCCCGTCTCGGCCAGGGCCCTGCGAATCGCCGCTTCGGCGGCGGCAACTTCTTCGTTAGTGGCGGCGACGGGAAGCGGATGGTTGGCGCCTTGATACCAGGGATATTGAGAACGCCCTGAGGCGGCGGCTGGATCGACCGCGGCGAGGAGTTCTTCCAAAGAATCGGCCGCAGCGCCGAACGCCCGCAGCCCCGCCAGGGCGACGCGTTCGAGCGACGCCAACTTGCGTTTCCCGCTGTAAACCGTCTTCGAATCGCCCAGCGAGAAGGCGTGCCCGGTTTGGGCGGTGTGGCGGAGCAGGGCCGCCGCGAACCGTTCGCACCTTTTTTCACAGTCGTCGTAGGATGGAACGCCGCTCCCCCCTGCGTTCTCATCGTTGGTTCCGTCCCACCGCCAGGTCGTGCAGGCGATCACCAGCGGGCCCAGGTTCGGCCCGTAGCCGGCTTCGTCCATGCCCAGGATCGCGAGGGGGCGTTTTTCGGCGGTCGCGTCCATCAATGGTCGGTCAATCGAAGATGTCCTTGGGCGGCACGAGGCGCCGGGGCGCCGGCGGCGTGTCGTGGCGCGGTGGTGGAACGGATCGTGGTGGGGGTAACGGCTGCTCCCGCCGGGGGGGCGCGTTCGAAATCCGTTCCTGGTCCGGAGGCGAAAGCGGCCGGAAGTCGGGACGGACACTTGGGCGATGTTCCGCCGGGAGCGGGACGGGCAGGGCGGGGCGGGGCAAGACCGGCGGGCCCTTCCCGGGCCGGGGAATGGGCGTCGTAGCGATCTCGCGCCAGTCGCGCTCGAGATCTTGCGTGTCGGGCGCCTCGTAGGCCGCGGGGCGAACGGCGACGTCGGGCAGTTCCGCGCTGCCCGCCATTTTCATAAGGAGAAACTCCAGCGGGCTTGTGCTCGCGGCGCCCGTGGCCGTCGCGAGGACGCGCCCGCCGGCCCACCGCACGAAGTTCACGGCCCAGACGTCGCCGGGCCGGGCGTCGCCGCGGGCCAGCGCCGTCAGCGGGATCGCCGCCTCGGCGGTCCATTGTCGCTCGTCGCGCGTGGATGCGACAAACCAGCGGGGATCGTAGAACGGGTTGAGGGTCGCCGTTTCGCAGGCCCGGCCGGCCGCATCCACCGCCAGGCGGATGCGGGTAACGTAGTCGCGGTCGGTGTCGATGAGGATTTCCACGCGGTCGCTTTGCGTAAGATCGGCGTCGCGCTTCCGCTCGGCGGCGGAAGGATATTCGCAGTCGGCCAGTTTCACACAGCGAACGCCAACGTAAAGATACTCCGCGTCGCGGGCCACGAGGACGGTGGCGGCCGGGCCGACCGAAGACGCACCGGTTCTCGGCGTGACCGGGGCGAGCGGAATCACGGCGCCACTGCGCCAGATGGCGTCGTCCAACGCGCCGTCGAGATGCGGCCGCGGCGAGACGGCTTCGCAGGCCGTCACGGGCGCCGGCGGCTGGCCGCGAGGGTCGGCCAGCCACAGTTCGGCGGTCGCGGCGCGGGCGAAGCGCGTCTTCGGAAAACTCGCGACGATCCGCCGGTAAATCGATTCCGCCTCGGCTCCTCGCCCCAGGCGGCGCAGGGCCGACGCCTGCGCCAGAGCCACCGGCGGCTCCTGCGAGAGCACGGGCGATCCCTTGAGCAAGTCGCGGTGCGCGGCGGCAAAACGCTGCGGCCACCCGTCCGCGGACGTGCAATCCGAAAGCAAGCCCGCCTCCTCGCTGGTCGCCCGCCAGAAGCCGGTGAGCAGCGCGTGCTCGACCAGCGGGCTTTGCAGGTTTCGCTGGGCGACGAACCGGGCCACCTCTCCGGCGGCCCACCAATCGCCTTGCCGCACGAGCGATTCGAAAACCTCCGCCGCAATGAGGTCCGCCTGGGCCGGCGGGGTCGTCTCGATCAGATCGCCGAACATCGGCAGCCACGCAAGCGGCTCCGGCTGCAAGGGATCGGCCGGCGAGTCGGCGGAGGCGGGACGCTGAATCAGGCGTCGAAGGATCATCAACCGGCGAAACATCGTCATCGTCCCGCCGCCGGACGCCTGCGCCGGTAGCGGCCGGCGGATGGGGGGTAGCGCGCCGTAGGATGCCGAAACGCTGGCGACCCGCTCGGGACCATCGCCCCGTTGCGTGTCGGTTGGCGGCAGGAACTCGTGGAGAAATCGGTCGGCGTTGGCGGCGACGCCCCCGAGCGTCACGCCCCGCTCCGGCAGCAGCGTGCCGGGCGCGACTTCGAGGGCCCGTCCTCGCGGTTCGCCATTCGTCCGGGTGATCACTTGGACGGGCCGATACGTTTCTTCAAGCCGGCGCCAGGGTGAAGCTGGGTCGGCGGTTTCTCGAACGGTTGCGGGAACGAGTTTGCCGACACTCGCTCCCGCGGCCAATGCAGCCGCGCCGATTGCGTCATCTCCAATGGCGGAAGCGACCATGGCCGTTTGCCGTGGGCGCCCTTCCCGGCAGGCCACCACGGTAAGTTCGTGTTCGCCCAGAGCCCGGCTGGCCACCCAGTTCCACGGGATTTCTTCCGGCGTGTCGGCCCACACGAGGTTGGTGATCCGGTCGAACCCACGCTGGCGCCGCCATGTGCTTCCGCCGTCGTTGGTGTGGAGGATCGCCCCGAGTTCCCCGCATGCCCAGCCGTGGTGTTCATCGACGAAATAAAGCGACGTGAGCGGCGGGCGGTGACCGGTTTCGACCCACCGCCACGACTGGCCGCCGTCCGCGGAATGGAGCATTTGCGAACCGGGCGTTCCCGCGATCCAGATGTGCGGGCCGCGGATTAAGATCGCCTGCCAGTCGGACTCGCGGAGAACGGCCGGATCGAGCATTTCGCCGGCGCCGCCTGCTTTCCCTAAGATCGCCGCCTGCCAGGAAAGGCCGCGGTCGCGCGACTGGACGACCGTTCCCGTGTCGCCGGCGGCCCAATAGATCGGTCCGCGACGATCCACGCCCACGCACGAAAGCGGCGAGCGGCGGCCGGTGGCGGATTCCGAGGCGGGCGCTTCCCGCATGACGATCGACGTGCTCGCCAGCACCGCCGGCTGGCCGTCCGCGGAAAGGAGCACGCCCGCCGAGCGGCCGACGAACGCGCCGCCCCGCCAATGGCCGCGGCAGGTCTCGGGCATGGGTGAAATACGTTCGGCGATGTCTGCGGCAGTGGGGGAATCGATGGGGTCGGGAGTCTTTTTCGGTCCACGTCCCTCCATGTCGTCTACCGGCGCCACCGAAAAAGACTCCCGACCCCTTCCGCTATCCAAAAAGAACACGCCCGCCGGATGCGCCGGCGAGGCGTAGCCCACCAGCGTGAGGCCGCGGCCATTGAACCCGCATCCCGTGAGTCCCGGCATCAGCGGCGTTGCGATGGACCGAATCTCGGCCATTCGCGGGTCGATCCGCAGCAGGACCGCTTCCGTCCGGGCCGTGAACGGGCGAATGGTCATCCCCGCCACATACACGGCCGTTCGGTCGGGCAGGGCGACAACGCGGTGGAAACGCCGTTGAGGCGGTTGCTGGATGACCTGCCACCGCGTTCCGCCGTCGCAGGTGTGCAGGATGACGCCGCAGTCTCCCACGGCCCATCCGGTTCGCGGATCGACGAAGCAGATGTCGCGGAGCGTGGCATCGGCGGCCGCGGGTTGGGGCGCCGTCGCGTGCGGCGCCTGGGCCTTTGCGACGGTCGCGAAAGAAGAACAAAGAAGAATAAGAATGAATGGTCGCATGGTCGCACGTCCTTGTGCCTGTGCTCGTTAGCCCGGGGCTAACGGCCTTCTGTCAGTCGCTGTGCCAAGAAGTCGTCCAACTCCGGCACGGCCCGGATCATTTCCGCGGTCTGTTCCACCGGGTACTCGACGCGGCGGAACGCCAGCGTTTCGTCTTCCAGCAGCACATAGCAGCTCCGCGTGTCGCCGTCGCGGGGTTGGCCCACGCTGCCGACGTTGATCATCACGCGGTCCTTGCCCAGCGTGTACACGTCGCCGATGTCCGCCGGATAGAGAAATCGCCCCCCCTCCGTGAATATCCCCGGCACGTGGGTGTGCCCCAGGAAGCACGCCCGATTGACCAGGGCAAAAATCTTCTCCAGCTTGCGGGCGTTATGCACGTCCTCGGGAAAGACGTACTCGTTGAGCGGATTGCGGGGCGAGCCGTGGACGAACAGCAGCCGGTCTTCAAGATGTTTGCGGGGCATCTCCGCCAGATACCGCCACCGCCGGGCGGCCGCTTCCGCGTCGCCGCCGGTCTGTTCGAGCTGCTCGCGGGTCCAGAAGATGGCCCGCTCCGCCCCGCGGCTGAATCCCTCGGGGTCGAACATCGCCCCTTGATCGTGATTACCCAGGATCGAAACGTCGAACCGCTGCATCGCCAGGTCCACGCACTCCCGCGGCTGCGGCCCGTAGCCGACGATATCCCCCAGGCAGATGATCTTATCGACCCCCTGCGCATCGACATCGGCCAACACGGCGGTGATGGCCGCGAGGTTGCTGTGGATGTCGGAGAGGATGGCGAGTTTCATCGTCCTTCCAGCAGCCGGTCCCCCAGCATATTATCGAGTTCCCCTTGGGAGTAAATCTTTTTCGCCGTCGCGTCCTTGTCGTAATCGACGCGGTGGAACACGACGGATTCCTTCTTGAGGACACAGTAGCAGGCCCGCGTGTCGCCGTCGCGGGGTTGCCCCACGCTGCCGACGTTGATCATCGCCTTGTCGTCGGTAAAGCGGAACTCGTGGTCGCACTCCTCGGGCGTGATGAATTGGTTGTCCGCGGTGAAAATGCCGGGGATGTGCGTGTGTCCCTGGAAGCAGAGATGGTCGATCCGCTCGAATAGCGCGTCCATCTTGCGGCGGTTGTAGATGTCCTCGGGAAAGACGTATTCGTTGGTCGGCTCGCGGGAGCTGCCGTGAACGAACAACCGCCCCGGCTCCTGGTACTTCGGCGGCAGCTCGCCCAGAAAGTCCCAACGGCGATTGGCCGCGGACGGCCCACCGCCGCCCTCGTCCAATTGCTCGCGGGTCCAATAAATGGCCTTCAGGGCCACGGGATTGAAGCCGTCCGGGTCGAACAGGACCGCCTGGTCGTGGTTGCCCATCACCGTCACCTGGCAGCGGCGGATGCGATCGACGCATTCCCGCGGGTTCGGCCCGTACCCGATGATATCGCCCAGGCAATAAATCTGCGTGACGTCCTGCGCGCGGATATGCGATAGCACTGCTGTCAGGGCTTCCAGGTTGCTGTGAACGTCGCTGATCAGGGCCGTGGTCACGGAAGAAACTCTGGCGAGGCTTCTCAGGCGGGAAGGTCTGGCGAGCGGCCGCAGCCCTCGCCTAAACTTTCTAGTGTAGCTGACTTGTAGTGTGCATTCCAACCCTCAGGCAAGAGCGGATGAACGCGACGGTCCCGGCGCCAATCATTCTCGCTATCGAGACCTCGGGCAAGGCCGGCTCGGTGGCGCTGGCCCGCGGCGAGCGTCTGATCGCGGCCTGCTCGCTCGATCCCGACCGCCGGGCGATGGCCACACTGGCGCCGGCCTTGAAAGCGCTCCTGGCAGACGCGGGCGTGCGGCCGCAGACGCTGGGCCTGGTGGCCGTGACCACGGGTCCCGGCTCCTTCACCGGCCTGCGGCTGGGCGTGGCGACCGCCAAGGCGCTGGCCTACGCCGCGGGTTGTGGCGTGGTCGGCGTGAACACGCTGGCCGCGATCGCGGAAGAAGCGCTGAGGGAAACGCCGCATAAGAAGAGGCCGCGGCGCGTTTGGCCGGTGATCGACGCCCAGCGGGGAGAGTTTTTTGCGGCGTGCGTCAAAGCGGAAGAGGACGCTGTGGCGCGGGGCGTCGTCGAGGTTGACGTCCTCTCCGCCGAGGCGTTGCGCGAGCGAGTGGCGCCGGACGACGCGGTCGTGGGGCCCGGGACGTTGCGGCTTGCCAGGCTACCAAGCGACGTGTCGCTTTCACCGGAGATCGCCGTCCTCGATCTTGCCGATCCAACGCCGCAGGCGGCGACCGTGGCGCGGTTGGCGCTTAGGCTATTGGCGGCGGGCCGGGCCGAGTCGCCCTTCACTCTCGCGCCCCACTACTTCCGCCCCAGCGCCGCCGAGGAAAGAATGCGTTAGCCCGGCGCCGCCCAGGAGACGCGTCGCGGCAAGGACGCTACGCGGCGAACGGCGCCCCATCAAGCCGCGACCGCGGTTCGCGGACATCCCCGGCCACTATTCGCGGGGAAGGCTGCGCCCTATACTCAACCGCTTAGGCTGAATCGACGGACCCGTCTTTCCCCAGGCAGCGTTATGAAGGCTGAGCGGCGCCACGAACTGCAAGAAAACGAACTCGCCCATTGGCTGCAGCAGCAGATCGAAGGGGTCAAGCCGCACGGGCGACTGATCGCCTGGAGCGTGGCCGCCGCGGTCGCCGCCTGCGCGCTGGTTATCGTGGGGATGAACTACTACGGCGCCTCCCGCACGGCCGGCTGGAGCGAGTACATTCAGGCCGCCGAACTGGAAGGCGGCGAGGGCTTGACCCAGGTGGCCGACGCCTATCCCAAGTCCCCGGCGGGAATGTGGGCGGCGTGCATGGCGGCCGATCAGGACCTGACCCTCGGCACGGTGGACCTCTACAGCGACCGCGACAAGGGCGAGAAGCTCATCAACAAGGCGATCCTGGGCTTTAACACGGTGCTCGAGCATTCCCATTCCGCCGTCCTGATACAACGGGCCCTCTTTGGCGTCGGCGTGGCCTATGAAAGCCTCGCCGAGTTCGAAAAGGCGGAAGGGTATTACCAGCGGCTCATCGACGAGTACCCCGAGACGACGCTTGCGAAGACGGCCAAAGAGCGCAAGGCCGCGGTCAACGACCGTCACGCGCTCGAGGACGTCGCCTTCTTCTACGAACAGGATCTGAGCGAATACCGGCGGCCGACGGACTCGGGTGGTCCCGGCGGGATGATGCCGGGTATGCCCGGCCTCAGCCCCCCCGACGCCGGATTACCGGGAGCCGATAGCCCGTTCTTGCGAACGCCCGGCGCCGGCCTGCCGGGAGGCGGCGGCGCCCCCGGCTTGGCCGAACCGGACGGCGACGACGATAAGCCGGGCGACATCCTCCGGGAACTGGGGCTTGAAGGCGACGAGGAAGCGACCGATGGAGAGGATTCGGACGAGGAGACGTCCCGCCCTGACACCGACGCCAGCGGCCTGAGCCCGGCGACCGAACGGCCGGCCGCTGAATCCGGACTGAAAGAGGCGCCGAGCGAAGACGAGTGAGCCGCGGCGCCATGCCCACCTTTTCCTTTACCGCCGACGAGGCGCACGTCGGCCACCGGGCCGACCGCTTTCTCGCCGCGGCGATCGCCGATTGCTCGCGGGCCCAGATCAAACGGGCCTTCGACGAGGGCCACGTGTCGATCGCGGGACAGACGATCAAACCGTCGCATCGCTTGCGCGACGGTGAGACCCTCACTATCGAACTCGGCCCGCCGCCGGCCCGCGGCCCCGAGCCGGAAGACATTCCCCTCGACATCCTCTATGAAGACGACGCCCTGCTGATCGTCGACAAGCCGCACGGCATGATCACGCATCCGGCCAAGGGAAACTGGGCGGGCACTCTGGCGGCGGCAGCCGCCTTTCATTGCGAGCGGCTGAGCACGGTTGGCGGCGAGGCCCGACCCGGCATCGTCCACCGGCTCGACCGCGATACCAGCGGCGCCATCGTCATCGCCAAGACCGACCCGGCCCACCGGCGGCTCACCGAGCAATTCGCCCAGCGGCAAGTCGAGAAGGAGTATTGGGCCCTGGTCACCGGCCGGCCCGACCGCGATGCCGAACGGATCGACCGTCCCATCGGCCCGCACGGCAAGCATCGGGAGAAGATGGCGATTCGTGAAGGGCGCCCGGAGGCCCGCCCGGCCCAGACGCTCATCGAAGTCGCGCAGCGGTTTCGCGCGTGCAGCCTGGTGAAGGCGTTTCCCACGACCGGCCGCACCCATCAAATCCGCGTGCACCTGTTGAGTCTCGGCCATCCCATCCTGTGCGACCCGCTCTACGGGCGGGCGGCGCGTATCACGCGGGACGAATTGCTGCGCGGCGGCCCACCGGGTGGCCCCGTTGTCCTGCGGAGGTTGGCCCTGCATGCCCGGCGGATCAAGTTCGCCCATCCGCTGACCGGCAACGAGGTAGCAGTGGAGGCGCCGCTGCCGGAGGATTTGGCCGGGCCGCTCGCGATGCTGCGAAGCGGCTGAACATCGCAGGATTCGACCAGCGGTCGTCGCATTATTAGATCCACCACATCCACAGCCGCCGAAGGAAGATGGCCGCTCCGACCGTCGAGGCGCCCAGAGACGCCACCAGTACCGCCGCGCTGGCGATGTCCAGCGCGACCCCCACGCGGAGGTTGTAATGGCGGTCCACGGCGCTGCCCAGCGTTTCAATCGCACTGTTGAACAGTTCGGCGGTAAACACCGCCGTAATGCACAGCAGCAAAACCATCCATTCCCAAAATTCGACGCGGAGCAGCCCCGCGCAAATCACGACCGCCACCGCCATCGGCAAATGCACGATGAAACTCTTTTGTCCACGAATCCCCAGGTACAGCCCGCGGAAGGCGTACCGAAACTTCGCCCGCCAGGTGCGGGAAGGAGGGACGCGGAAGGATCGGTGAATGGGCATGGGGGAAAGGCCGTGAGCGATGGGCCGTGGGCCATGAACGTGTAGCATAAAGCCCACGGCCCATAACCCATAGCCCCGGCCACTGGCCGGGGAGAGCGACGCGGCGCCCGAGCCGAGCCGCGCCCGTCAGGAAGCGGCCCCCGCGTCCCTTAACCCTGCTGCGGCCACTCCCTCACGGTCGTGGCTCCGTTCCTCCCGGCGGCCACAGCATCGGTTACAATGATCGCCGCGCTGGATTCCTCCAAACCCGCGGAGAACCGCTATGAAACGACCGTCGTTGTTCGTTCCCATTCTCACGTTGTCCCTTGCCGCGTCGGCGGCCGGCGCCGATGACGCCAGCGAAATCTTGCAGGTGTCCGGCGTTCAAGGAGGGTTGGTGATCCACCTCGACTGCGGCGACGGCGATTTGACCGCGCCTCTACGGGCCAGCGACCGCTACGTCGTCCAGGGGCTCGACACCGACCCGGAGAACGTGGCATGCGCGCGGAAAAACATCCAGCAGTTGGGCAAGTACGGCCCGGTTTCCGTAGATTCGTTTGACGGGCAGCGGCTGCCATACATCGACAACCTCGTGAGTCTGGTCGTGGCCGAGGAACTGGGCGACACGCCGCTGCCCGAGGTGATGCGGGTCCTTTGCCCCGGCGGCGTATTGTGCCAAAGGCAGGGCGGCCGCTGGACGAGGACCGTCAAACCCCGCCCGGAAGAAATGGACGACTGGACCCACTACCTGCACAGCGCCTCGGGCAATGCGGTGTCGCGCGACACCGCCGTGGCGCCACCGCGGCGGCTGCAATGGGTCGGCAGTCCTCGTTGGACGCGGCACCACGACCACATGTCGAGCTTCAACGCGATGGTATCGGCCGGCGGGCGGGTGTTTTACATCCTCGATGAAGGCTCGCGGTCGTCGGTGCAGTTGCCGCCCGTCTGGTCGCTGATCGCCCGCGACGCCTTCAACGGCACGGTGCTATGGAAGCGGCCGCTCGATCCCTGGCAGACGCAGCTTTGGCTGCTCAAGAGCGGCCCCGCCTTGCTGCCGCGGCGGTTGGTGGCGGTGGATGACACGGTGTACGTGACGCTGGGGTTGAACGCCGAGCTGACGGCCCTAAACGCCGCCACCGGCCAGACGCGGCACGCCTTTCCCGCCACGGAAGGGACCGAGGAGATTCTCCACATCGATGGGATGCTGCTCGTGCTCGTGCGCAAGAAGCCGACGGCCACCCCCTGGGCCACACGCAGCCACTACCAAACGGTCAACGAGGTGCGGTCCGAAGCGGAGCAATGGGCGTGGGACGCCACGCCGCAGCGGCTGATGGCCTTCGACGCAGCCAGCCGTAAGCTGCAGTGGCAGAAGGACGTCGCCGCGGCGCCGATGACGCTGGCGGCCGACGCGAAGCACATGGTCTTCCATAGTGGCAAGGGTCTGGTCTGCTGCGACCGCTTGCGCGGCGAAACACTGTGGACGTCCGAGCCGGTCGCCCGAGCGGAACCGATCCGATCTTGGTTCGCCCCGACGCTGGTCATTCACAACGACGTGGTGCTTTTCGCCGGGGGAGAGAACATCCGGCGGCATCAGGGCGGCCGGGACAGCATGACGGCCTTGGACCTGGCCACGGGCAAGAAGCTATGGACGGCCCCGCACCCCCCCAGCGGCTACGACTCGCCCGAAGACATCCTGGTGATCGACGATTTGGTGTGGACGGCGCCACTGACCAACACCCGTGATTCGGGGGAGTTCACCGGCCGCAACCTCCGCACCGGCGAAGTGGAGCGGCGCTTTCCGGCGGACGACGGCCGCCACATGCCACATCACCGCTGCCACCGGGCCAAGGCGACGGTGAACTACATCCTCGCCTCACGCACCGGCATCGAGTACGTCGATCTGAAGGCGGAGCACTGGAACCGCAACGACTGGGTCCGCGGGGCATGCCTGTACGGCATCATGCCGGCCAACGGTTTGACCTACGCCCCACCGCATAGCTGCGCGTGCTACATCGTCGCCAAGCTCAACGGCCTGTGTGCGTTGGCGGGTGGGAAAGGCGAACCGGCCGCCTCTGGCGGCCCGCGGCTGCATGAAGGCCCCGCTTTTGGTCGGCCAATAGATGAAACCGCGAAAGCCGCCGATTCCTCCGCATGGCCGACGTATCGCAGCGACGCCCTTCGCAGCGGAAAAGCCGGCGCCGCCGTGGGCGAGTCGCTCAAGCCCGCCTGGGAAACGCCCGTTGGCGGCAAGCTCTCTGCGATGACGGCCGCCAATGGTCGCGTCTTCGTCGCCGACGTAAACGCCCACACGGTTCACGCCCTCGACGCCGAAACGGGCAAGCCGTTGTGGAGCTTCACGGCCGGCGGGCGGGTCGACTCGCCGCCGACGATTTGGCGGGGCCGCGTTTTCTTTGGATCGGCGGACGGCTGCGTTTATTGCCTTGCCGCGTCCGATGGTTTGCTCGTCTGGCGGTTCTGCGCGGCGCCGACGGATCAGCGGATGATGGCGTGGGAACAACTCGAAAGCGTCTGGCCCGTGGGCGGCAGCGCGCTGCTGCTCGATGACCCCGGCGGCGAAAACGCTACGGTTTATTGCGTGGCCGGCCGGTCGATGTTCCTCGACGGCGGCCTGCGGATGCTACGGCTGGACGCCGCCACCGGCCGGCGGATGTCCGAAACCGTCATGGACAACCGCCACCCCGAAACCGGCAAGCCGATCGACGCGAACATCCGGTGGCCCAACCTGCCGGTCGCGCTGCCGGACATCCTCTCGTCCGACGGACGATACGTTTACATGCGGTCGCAGCGGTTCGATCTTGAGGGCCAGCGGGTGGACGTGGCGCCGCCCACCGACGTGAGCAGGCAGCGGGGCCAGGGCGTTCACCTGTTCTGCCCCACCGGCTTCCTCGACGACAGTTGGTGGCATCGCACCTACTGGGTCTGGGGAAGCACGCCAGGCTCCGGCGCCGGCGGCTGGTTTGCCGCGGCGTACTTCGCGCCGGCGGGGCGGATTCTGGCGATTGATAAGGACGAGGTTTACGGCTTCGGCCACAAACCGCAGTATTTCCCGCAGACAACCTCGCTCGAATACCACGCATTCCGCATGGGCAAGCAGGCGGAATTCGAGGCGACCGGCCCCGCCAAAAAATCGTGGCTGCCTTCGCCCCGCCGGCCCGTCTACGACTGGTCGTGCGAGGCGCCGCTGCTGGGGCGGGCGTTGGTCTTGGCGGGCGAGACGCTGTTCGTCGCCGGCCCACCCGATCTGGCCGACACCGAAAAAACACAACGCAGCCTTCACGACCCCGCCACGCAGGCCGTATTGGCGAAGCAGGCCGAGGCGATGCTCGGCAAGCGGGGCGGCAAGCTGTTGGCAATCTCCACCGCGGACGGCGCCGTAGAAGCGACGTACGACCTGAGGTCCCCGCCCGTGTTCGACGGCATGATCGCCGCCGCCGGCCGCCTCCTGCTGGCCACGATGGACGGAAAGGTTGTTTGCCTGAAAGGCGATTAGGATTTGAATATGCGCGCACGGCGCGCCGAGCTGACGCTGGAAGACTCTACTCCAAACCGAACGCTCCCGCTGGCGGCACGTCGATGCCGGCGACGTCCGCCATGCTTCCGCCCGGCAGGAATCGCGGCTGCACCGAGAGACCCACGCCGATGTTATCACGGCTCTCGTCGTGGCTGAGGGTCAATCCCACGAGCAGCGACTCGCCGATGCGGATGAAGCGAATCGATTCGCTTACGTTGCCGGTCGGTCCGAGGTCCATGTTGGCGGCGGCCGAGCCGATCCATTTCTCGCTCATGCGGTAGGTGACCGACGCCGAGACGACGTTGCTGCTGATCGGGCCTTCGATACTGCGGAAGCCGGCGTAGAGCTGTCCCTGTCCCGGCCGCGTCAGGACGGCGCCAATGGACGCCGTCTTCAGGGCCTGGGCGAAGGTGTCGGCATAGCCGTCGGAAAGGACGGTGACGCGGTCGCCGACATTCCAGCGGAAGTCGTAAAAGAACATGCCAAAGTCTTCGCCAAAATTGTCGTCATTCGCGTCCGGATAGAAATTGCCGCCGAAGTCGAGCGTTATCCAGTCGACAATCCGCTCCTGGCCCGGCAGCCCCCGCTTGGTCTGCCACCGCTGCCGCACGGCGAAGCGGGCCAGCGTGAGGTCGTCGGCGATCTCCGTGGTCGGCCCCGCCACGTAGCTCTGGATCCCGCTGCGGAAGGCGTAGTAGCGGGGATCGAAGCTGAAGTCCGCCGGCGGCAGCATGGTCGGGCTCAGGCCGCTGCTGGGCAGATAGAACCGCCGCTCAAACGCCTCCAGCGGATCATCGTTCAGCGGGTCGTACAGCGGCAAGTCCGTAAAGTTTTCATCGGCGTCCGCGTACAGGGCTTCGAATTCGTACGTGACCTTGTGGGCCAGGCCGTTGAGGTTCAGCAGCCGGCTTTGCACGTTCGGGTCCACCCGCCACATCGGCAAGCTGGCCCGCACGCCCGTCTGGCCCAACAGCCGCGTCAGTTCCTCTCCTTGCCGGTCTTCCTGCCAATACGCGAGCTCGCCGAGCACATAAGAAGTGACTTTGACCGGACCGACTTGCACGGGCAGATCAATCTCGTGCCGCGTCGCGGCCCGCAGGCCCTCGCGGTTGTCGTACACAGTGGCCGCGGCGTCGGTCGGGCGTTCCCACACCAGCGGGCTGCCTACGCCGGGGAAGGCGGTGTCGGCCGTTTGCAGGTCCGCGTACTCGGCGAACGAGTGGGCGTGCCACGAAAGCCAGTCGGACAGCAACGACTGGCCCAGCAGGAAATGCTCCAACCGCGGATAGTGCCCGGTCTGCGTGAAGAAGTCGTTGGTCCGCACGTCGGCCAACAGTCCCAGGCTGCTGTTTCCGTCAAGCCGTTTGAGGTGGATCCCCGCCGCGGGAAAAATCTCCCGATCCCATTGGTCCTCGAAATACTGCTCGATGAAGTTGTGATCATTGATCACGTCGGCGGTGGCCTTTACCCGCCAACCACCCGCCAGGTCTTGGGCGTGGCGGAATCGGATCCGGCCGCGGAATTCTTCTTCCAGCGGCACGCTCCGCCGGTCGGCGCCGAGGTCGTCGCGGCCGTTGTCCTTGATTCCCCACACGTCAACGCTGCCCTTGGTGGGACCGATGAAACCGAGGAACGCGTCCCGCTCGTATTCGAAGTCGGTCCCGGCCGCCGGCCCCCGCTCGGAGAGGTAATCGGTCGAGAACCTCCAATCGGTCCCGCGGATCGGCGCGATCCCGAGAAGCTGGTAGGCGTTCCAATCGAGATAGACCTGCGTGCCGAAGATGCCGTCGCTGCGGAAGCGGGCGCTGTTAAGATAGAACGTGGGATCGGTCAGGTCGGTGGCGATCGTCGGCCAATAGAAGACCGGCGCGCCGAGCACGTAGAGGAAGTTGTTGCGGCTGGTTGCGAGCAGATCGTGGTCGACCGCCGGGTCGCCGGTCGCCGGGTCGATCACGGGAGCGCCGAAGGGGTCGGTAATTGGTCGCTGGATGTCCGAGAATTCTATCGTTTCCGACTGGAACCAGTACTGCGGCACGCCCAGCCGGCTGGACGTGGCGGCGGCCCCCCCCGCTCGAAACTGCGTCTCGTTGAGCTGCTGCAGGACGTCAGCCTTCAGCCGCAGCAGGCCCTGGTAGTCGGGGACGGGGGTGAGGAGCTCGGCCTGTAGCACCGCCCCGTGCTTGCCGGCCACGTTGTAATACATGCGGTCGGCGTAGATCACGCGGTCTCCCTGGCGGAAGATGATGTTGCCTTCCAGATACAGCTCCAGCGGCGTGTCGGCGGCCTGGGCGGCGGCGCCGGAGAGGTCGGGTAGATTGACCGCCGAGGTCCACAGCACCACGCGATCCGTGCTGATGTCCAGCTTGCCGTATTCGCCGACGCCCTCGATGAGAATGTTCACGCCGGAGTCGATCACGGCGATACGCTCGCGACCGTCGGGGCTGGGGAAGGTCTCGGCCTGAATGCCGGCGCTGGTGCGAGGAAAGACGCGAATACGCCGGCCGGCGGCGCCCTGGACGCCAGGGGTCGCTTGCGGCGGAACGAGGGGCGCGAATTGGGCCGGGCGGACGCCGCCCCTCTCGCCGATTCCGCCGCCGCCGCGTTCGCTCGGCGGGGCCCCGCTAACGAGTTCTTCATAATTGGCCAGCCGCGGCGGCGGCTGGTTCGATCCGTCACCCAATCGCCGCACCCGAACGCCGGCGTTGGTGACGGTGTAGAAGCGGCCAAGCCACGTGTTGTCGGTCAGCCGCATCGGGGCAGTCTCGCCCTGGCCTCGCCGCGAGCGGACGTCCACATCGCCTTCCAGGTACGCAATCACCTTGGTCACGCCGGTGTGCTGAGCGGCGGCCCGGTCGATCCACAGGACCGCCGAGCGGGCCTGGGCTTGCCGGGCGCCCTGGGTTAACTGGCAGTTCCCGCGGAGGGACCAGACTTCGTACGCGCCTTGCTCAAAGCGGGTTCCTTCGTCGGCGGTGGCGTAGAAGGGGGCGTGCCGCTCGCCGGGCGGCGCCTCGATCACATCGGCGTGCGCGGCGCCAGGCGTCACGAACCACGCGGCGGCCAGGCAGATCGCGGCGATTGCGACCGCCACGCGCGCAGGCAGAGCGACCGGCGCCACGCGCGGCGCGACCTCCGCCATCCCGCTTCCATGCTGACGTTTCAGAAAAGGCAGCGAATCGTTCCTCGACAATGCCACACCACGGGCCCCGCGAGGCGCGGTAGATTGCCGCGCACGCCGAGCGGGCCTGGCCCCAGGATAAGTCGATAGAAAAGCGGCGGGAGTATAGGAATTGTCCCGAGTGGGCACAAGGGCTTACACAGCGTTCGATCTATCCCGTTTACCCCAGGCTTCGCAAGTTCGCAGCTCGACTGCCCCCGGGCATGGACCAGGCCGGAACCCCGGCGCCTGCGGCTTGGGGTTAAACGCGCCGGCGCATCCTGGCCATCAGTATACGCTCGGCCGCGATTCCAGGTCGTCCCACGGGGGAAAGTAGAGCGGCGCTTTCGGGAACAGGTGTTCGGCAATCGTCAAAGCCGTTTCGCTCGAGACGGAGATGCGTCCGGCGGCCGCGGCTTCGCGGGCGCAGAAGTGCCCGAAGACGAGCCGCGCCAGTTCGCTGCGGTCCAGTGCCAAAAAGCCGGTGGCCGGCGGGCGGGCCGCCGTCTCCACCGCCCCGTCGGTCAGCGAGATCGTGACGATCCCGCCGCCCAAGAGTAGCCCGAGACGCGGCCGCGCCGGCGCCGGTCTGGCGGCCGCGTCGCCGTTCAGGTCCGCCAGCAGCGGCAACGCCCGGGCGCCGCGCCGCGCGAACACCGGCTTGAGCCGCCGCAGCGCCTTGATGGGATCGAAGAGCTTGAGCATCCGCAGCGCGCCGCGGTCGGCCTCGGCGTAGCAGCGGCTGCCGCCCGCGAGCTGGAACGCGGCATGGACCTGATCGTTGGGCGGTCCGTCGTAGCGGACCTGGTAATGGTCGCGTTCGATGGCGTCTCCGCAGGCCCGCCACAAAAGGCTTTTTCTGGCGAGTTCGGCGTGGGGTCCTTCACGGACAGCCAGTTCGACGATCCGTGGTCCGCGCATCGCGGCGTAGCCGAGGATCCGCTCTTCGGCCTGAGAGAACGGGAGCTCGTCTTCGCCGGTGAACACGATCAGGATGCGTTCACACGCCCGCCGGCGAATCAGCCAGGTCCAGCGGTCTTCGTTGCGGTCGGCCGCCCCGCAGGCCCAGTGGACCCGGTTTTCGTAACAGAGGGCAAGGGCCGCCAGTTCGACCCGGCGGAACAGCCGCACGGTGAGCGGGCAGCGATGGGCCAGCAGCTCTTGCCAGGGCGTCAGCGGCGTGGCGTCATCGACGGCGGCCCGCACCATCTCCGGAGCCGCCACGCTGTAACAGTGCCGGCCGCAGGTGGCGAAATCGAAACGCCGAAAGAAGCCGGGGATCGACGTCTCCGCGGTGACGGCCAGCATGCCGTCGCGGGCCAGCCGCCGCTGCCCTTCTTCGACCAGGGCCGTCGCCAGGCCGCGGCCGTGGAACTCGGGGGCGGTCACCAACTGGTCGAGCACGCCCAGGGGCAGCGTTTCTCCCGCGAGGCGGACGTTGCGGCGGGACAGCCGCAGATGGGCGATGACCCGCCGGCCGTCCTTGACGACCAGGCGGTCCCCCGGGCGGTAATCGGGGTCGTCGTTTTCCGCCTGAAATTCGGCGAGATTCGGCCCTTTCAGGACCGCCTGCAAGAGCTGGTGGGCGTACGGAAAATCGCCGGGCAGGGCCGCCTGCGGGACGGGCTGCGGGCTGCGGGGGACCAGGACGCGCGGCCGGCCCGTGGCCGCAACTACTGAACGACTCGGAAACCTTCCCTCAAGTGTGAGCGAATCCATTCTTTGAAATCCTTTCAAAATGTTTCGCGGTTCCGATCCCTCTGGCCGTTGTGTCCGCCGGCCATCGCCCTGCTCGCGAAGGAGCGCAACCGCCCCCCCGGCAAGCCCGCGCATCTGCGCGAGGGCGACGCCCCACCGACGACACACCGCAAACCCTACCGCATGATCGCGGCCGCGTAAAGTAGTCGACACGTTTTCCACAAAACCTTTTTTGGGAGAACGCGCGTCGGCTTCTTCCGCGCTGGGCGCCGCTGGCGGCGATTGTACCAGTTGCGCCGCTCCGCGCCGCGAGCCCATTTGCTTGCCGCCGGATCGTGACGTAGGGTTTCCTTGGCGAGAACGGCGACCTCGCGCGATGGCGTCGTACGTTTCGCCGCCTATTCCTTTCCTCATCTTCAGCGCGGCGACGGCGACGTGATCGCCGTGGCGGCGCCCATTGCATGGTGTCGCAGATGGCGAACGCCGCTGGAAAACCGAAATGCAAGTCGGCCAAGGCGTCGCCAGGCGAAGATCGTTTGCCGTTGGTGAATCATCCGCCGCGGCCGGTCGGCGACAACGCGCACGAAAAGCTCCACTGGCTGGCCGAACTGGCGCGGCACGACGAAACGTGGGCCGAATTTTCCGACCACTGGCTCGAGGACATCGAGGCCTTAAGCGGCGACCTCGCCGGGAGGGCTGCGGAACTGGCGGCCCAGCGCCGTGAAATCGAGCAAACCCGGCTTCATCTCGCGCAGCGGGAACAAGAACTGGCGGCCCAGCGGAAGACGCTCCGTCGCTACCAATCCGCCAGCCGCCGGCAGCTCCGTTCGCTCAAGGCCGTCATCGCCGAACTTGAGCGACAAATCGAAGAACTCCGCCGCGAACGGGAAAGCCACTGGGAGGGAAGTCGGAGGCAGGAAGTCGGAAGTAGGAAGTAGGAAGCTATGTTCTCGGCATTGATCCGTCGCGCTGCAAAGCCGTCCGCCGCTTGCGGCGAAGCCCACGATGCTCCCGCGCTGCCTGTTCCTTCTCCGCCGTCGGACGAACTCAGCCAACTCGCGGAAGGCATGATTCGCGACGGCCGGCATGCGATCTTGCTGCGTCCGCAAATCGCCAACACGCTTGCCAAGGAAATCTGCGGCGAGGCTCGGCGCGTGCTCGACGCCGAGATGGCCCTGATGCCGACGGGGCGCGTCCGCCTGGCCATGCCGCCGGCGCTGCTTCCCGATCGTCCTGAACCCGAATCCGATGCGCTTGCCGCCCCCGCCCGCAAGGTGGACGCCTTCTTGCTCGACCGCCGCTGCGTCACCAACGCCGCGTACCAGCGGTTTGTAAACGCCGGCGGGTACGACCGTGACCGGTGGTGGGACGAAGCGGCGTTGCCGGCCCTCTTCGGCTTTGTGGACCGGACCGGTCAACCCGCCCCGCGATTCTGGAAAAACGGCCGCCATCCGCCGGAAGAGGCCCGCCTGCCGGTGGTGGGTGTGAGTTGGTTCGAGGCCGCCGCGTACGCCCGGTTCGTCGGCAAGCGGTTGCCCAGCGACGGCGAATGGGTGCGGGCCGCCGCCTGGCCCATCGTCACCGACGACGGCTACCTCAGCGAGCGGCGGTTTCCGTGGGGCAACGAATTCTCTGCCCGCCGGGCGAACACCGGCGTGTACGGCGCCGGGCAGTTGGCCGACGTCGACGCATTTCCGGCCGGCGAGGGCGTCGGAGGCGTGCGGCAGCTTTGCGGCAACGCCTGGGAATGGACGGCCGGGCGCTTCGGCCGCTTTCCATCCGAATCGAGCAACTACGAACTGATCGGCCGTTGGATGTCGCTGCGGGGGGGCGCCTTCGACACCTACTTCGAGAACCAGGTCACCTGCCAGTTCCAAAGCGGCGACTCTCCGCTGGCGCGCCGCCACAACGTTTCCTTCCGCTGTGCCCTGAGCTTGTGCGATGTTCAAAACCAGCCGTGAAGCCGGCGACGGCGTCGCCCTCCGCACGCTCGAAATGGCCCGGGCCGCCCGGCCGGTGATGTGCTTTGTGTGCAGCGGGCATTGCCCCTTCGACGCGGATCTGTGCACGCATTGCCAGGCGCCATTGGCCCTTTCCTACCAGGCATACGCGCAGAAGCGGCTGCCCAAGCTGTTTGCCGTGCTGGGTTCCGCCGGCGCCGGCAAGACCGTGTACCTGGGCCTGCTCATGGACCTGCTCTCCCGGCGACAGTCGCAGAAGTCGGTCCTTCTTCGCGGCGCCTTTTCGGTGAAGGCGCAGCAGGAAACGATGCAGGCCCTTGCCGCATGTCGTTTCCCGCCGCGAACACCGCGAAACCCCGAGCTGTGGAACTGGGTGCATTGCCGCATCCAGCTTCAGCCGCGGTCCGCGCTCGATGTTATCCTGCCCGACATGGCCGGCGACGCCCTGCTGGCGGAACTCGAACGGCCGCTGTCGTATCCCGTCACCCATGCGCTGTTGCGGGAGTGCGAGGCCGCGCTGCTGTTGGTAGACCACGAACGGCTCGAGGAAGAAGGGGCGGAAGAAGATTACTTCGCCATGAAGGCCCTCAGCCATCTGAGCGAACTGAAGCGGGACAAACGCGGCCGCCCGAATCGCCGTTTTCCGCTGGCGATCGTTTTCACCAAGGCGGAAGGCGGGCCCGACGTCTTCGCCGACCCGGCCGGCTACGCGGCCCAGCGGACGCCGGGCATGTGGCGGCTGGCCCGCGAACGGTTTGCCAGGACGGCGTTCTTCGCCGCCTCCGTCACGGGCGCCTGCGCCTACCGCCTCGATCGCGGCGCCCAAAAGCCCCGCGTCCCGCTGCGGATTGAACCCTACGGCGTGGTCGAGCCGTTTCAGTGGTTGGCAGAGCAAATGGCGTAGGAGTGGAAAAGGGATCAGGACCCTGGCAAGCGTTTGCGCGGGAGGGTCGCGACGCGCCTGCGCCGCTTCGCGGCTGATCGCAAATCCTTCGCGATCCCCTTATTGCCATGATGGCTTTCACTACCTACGCTCTTCTCTGGGACGCTGCGGATTCGACGGGTCGCCGACGCGGCAAATAGCGGAGAAGCCCCAAGCATTCATTCCTTTCCTGGAGTTAACCATTGGGATCGGCGCGCGCATGACCGTTATCTTCCTGGCCTTGGTCGCGTCCGTGTGCGCGGGCGCCAATGCGGAACCGGACGCGGGTTCACCCGGGCATGGTGGCAAGGTCCTCCTGTTCTCGTACTTCCGCGGTAACGGCGAAGACGGCTTGCACTTGGCGTATAGCCGAGACGGTCTGAAATGGACGGCATTGAAGAAGGGCAAGTCCTTCCTCCAGCCGAAAGTCGGCGGAAAGCTGATGCGTGACCCCTGCATCATCGCCGGGCCGGATGACGTTTTTCACATGGTCTGGACCACGAGTTGGGGCGACCGCGGGATCGGCGTCGCGCATTCGAGAAATTTGATCGACTGGTCGGAGCAGCGGTTTGTGCCAGTAATGGAGCAAGAGCCCACGGCGCGTAACTGCTGGGCGCCGGAAATCACCTGGGACCCCGACGGCCGGCAGTACGTCATCTATTGGGCCACGACGATTCCGGAGAGCTTCCCGGAGACCGCCCAACGCGCCGACCGAGGATGGAACCACCGCATCTACTGCACGACCACCAAGGACTTTAAGGCGTATACGCCGACGAAGCTCTTCTACCAGCCCGGCTTCAACGTGATCGATTCCACGATTGCCGATAGCGGCGAGGGCTACGTGATGGTTCTCAAAGACGAAACACCGTATCCACCGGCAAAGAACCTCCGCATCGCGACGAGCGACAGGGCGCCGGGACCCTGGAGCGAGGCGTCCAAACCGTTCTCGCCCCCCGGCGTCTGGGTGGAAGGGCCATCGGCGCTGAAGGTGGGCGACCAGTGGATCGTCTACTTTGACGAATACCGGCGCGGCAAATACGGCGCGATGCGGACCAAAGACTTCAAGAACTGGGAAGACATCTCCGGTCAGCTTGCGTTTCCCGCGGGAACGCGGCACGGCACGGCTTTCAAGGTCCACGAAGAAACGTGGGAAAACCTGCGCGCTGCCGAATGAGACGGCCATGTCGCCGCCAGGGACGCGATCGTGCGACAAGCAAGGCCTACTTCCGTCGCTCTTTGCGGTAGTCGCCCGGCCGGAGTCCCGTGTGTGTGCGAAAGAACTCGTTCCGTCGCGGCGAATATCGCCGGCCTCAAACCACCGGCGATCGAAACCGATGAGAACAACAACATTTATCTGACCTACCCGGACGACGGGGGGTCCCGACAACGTATACGGGTTCACGAAGAAAGGCGGCGGCACGCTGGCGGGTGATCTGTCTCTGCTCGTTGCCGACAACTGGACGCCCGATCCGCTCAGCGATGTCTTCGTCCTTATCAACAACGACGCGGCCACCACCACGCCCGGCATCGGCAACGACGTAGCGCTGGTCACCCCCGTGCCCGAGCTGGCGGCCGTGAACCTCGCGGCGATCGGCCTATTGGGGCTGGCAGCCCGCGGAGTAATCGTTCACGGGCTGGTAACCTGTTCTCCCGGATGTGCCTGCTTGGGTGTCGGCGCCGTGGCTGGCTGGTTATCATCAGGAGTGGTGGGTGCGGACCTGCCGACGGACGCGGGTTCACTGGTAGGGGGCAGGGGTTTCTCGCCGTCCCCCAACCTCGCCACCGGTGATCGCCGTAGCCGGCGAGAAAGTCCTGACCCCGTTCGGGTCGCAGCGGTTTACGGTTCGAGCAAAGTTAAGCACTAGCCCGCAACGGCGCAGATTGGTTTTGGATTTCCAGATTCCTGCTTCGGATTCACTACGATGCGCTATATCGACCCGCACTGCCACATGCTCTCCCGCACCACGGACGATTACGCCACGATGGCGCGAATGGGGTGCGTGGCCGTGAGTGAGCCGGCGTTTTGGGCGAGCTGGGACCGCAGCCACGTGGCGAGCTTTTTCGACTACTTCCGCCACCTTACCGATTACGAGCCGCTGCGGGCTGCCAGGTACGGCATCGAGCATTACAGTTGGCTCTGCATCAATGCCAAGGAAGCGGAAGACCGGGCGATGAGCAGGGACGTAATCGCGATGATCCCCGAGTTTCTGGATCGCCCCAACGTGCTCGGCATTGGCGAGATCGGCCTGAACAAGAACACCAGGAACGAGGCCCTCACGTTTCTCGATCAACTCGATCTGGCGGCCAGACACGACACGCTGGTCCTCGTCCACACGCCGCACCTGGTGGACAAATACAACGGCACGCGGATGATCATCGACATGATCCTCCGCGACAGCCGCCTCGAACCCGAGCGGGTGATCATCGACCACGTCGAGGAGCACACGATTCGCTGCGCCCTTGACGCCGGCTTCTGGGCGGGCATGACGCTCTACCCCATAACGAAATGCACGCCGGAGCGGGCCGCCGACCTGATCGACATGTACGGCGCCGAACGGCTGATGGCCAACAGCGCCTGCGACTGGGGCCCGAGCACGCCGCTGAACGTGCCCAATTTCCTCCTGGAACTCCGCCGCCGCGGCTACGACGACGCCACGCTCGACCGCATCGCCTACGGCAACCCGGCGGCGTTTTTCGGCCAGAGCCCGAAGTGGCGCTCGCCGGGCCGCGCAAAACCCGACGATTTGCGCCCGTGAGACGGCCGCTCGAGTCGGGTCGAACCTGCGAGCTACTTGTTGGAGTGCAGCCCCCGCATGCACAGAAATCCGATCAAGACGACAGTGAGCGAGATCCACGTCCATTGCTGCAGGCTGATTCCCACCACGACGTCTCGCGCTTCGACCAGAAAGCCGCGGATGAAAGGAATGACCAGCCCCGGCCATTGGTCGACGGTGGGAATGTAGTGGCGCATGGGGGAACCTGCCGGCGGACTCGCGGTCCTGATAGGCGGGAAGGCCGACCGGCGGAGGGAGTCCGCGGGCTTCGCGGGTTTCCCAGGCCGTAGGACCGGACCATACTTAACCCTACGTCAAGAAACGAGCGCCCGAATTCCGATATGGGGGCTTGCGAGGGTTGTCGCGGTCATTACACTTAGAAGTTCGCGAGGAACCGAGGCGGCGGCCCACCCCCCGCGGCGCCGCGAGGGCCTTCGGTTGCGTCCCGTTGGGGCGGTAGCTCAATTGGTTAGAGTCCCGGACTGTCGATCCGGTGGTTGGGGGTTCGAGTCCCCTCCGCCTCGCTCTGCTTCCTTCCTGTAATCACTCCGGACAGCGATGGACGGCGCCGGGCAGCGGCACTTGATCGTCTGCCGGCTCGGTTCGTGACCGATGCAGGTCAGCGACGCTTCGTGTTTGCCATCGACCGACAGATGCGGCTTGTAGCCGAACTACTCGACCACTCTGGTTACGTTGCCTTCTTCGTCCTGGCACTCCTTGCGGCGGCCAGGCGGCTTCATCGCTCGACCCGCGCATTTTCGCGGAGCGAAAAGCGACTTACAATATCGGTATGACCGGTAAACAACGCTACCTCGCCACGCTTGCCGGCGAGCCGATCGACCATTTGGCCCGGTTGCCGATTTTGATGCGGTGGGCGGCCGATTACATTTCGGCCCCGTACGGCGAATTCTGCCAGGGCGCCCTGGTGAAGGCGGATGCAAACATCCGCTGCGCGAATGAATACGGGCTCGACGTGGTGAGCGTGATGTCCGACCCGTTCAGCGAGACGGAAGCGTTTGGGGGCGACATCGTATTTCACGACGATGCGACTCCGGAATGCCCGCATCCACCGTTGGCCGAGACCCGCGATCTGGCGACGCTTAAGCGGCCGGACTCGCACAATTCCCGCCGGTTGGCCAACACCCTGAAGACGGTCCGCCTGTACGCGGTGGCGGCCGAACGTGGCGAGCACGCCGCGAGCATTCTTGGCTGGGTGGAAGGCCCGGCGGCCGAAGCCGCGGACTTGCGGGGCGTCTCACAGTTTCTGCTGGACCTGATGGACGACCCGGCCTGGTGCGGGGAACTGATGGACCGCTGCGTGGACGTTGCGGCCGAGTTCGCCGCGGCGCAGTGCGAGGCCGGGGCCGATACGATCGGGATTGGAGACGCCATTTGCTCACAAGTGTCGCCGGCGCTCTACATACAATGGGTCCTTCCTCGACAGAAAAAACTCTGCCAGGCGATCAAGGCGACCGGGGCGATAGTCCGCATGCACATCTGCGGGAACATCACCCATTTGTTGCCGGGTCTGGCGACGCTGCCGCTGGACATCCTGGACGTGGACCACATGGTCGATATCGCGGCGGTTCGCCGGGCGATGCCGGAGCGGGTGGCGCTGGTTTGCAACATCGACCCGGTGGCGGACGTGCTCGAGGGAACGCCCGAATCGATTCCCGCCGCCGTGCGTAAGCGGTACGAGCAAGCCGGCGATCCGTTTTTCGTCGGCGCCGGCTGCGAGATCCCACCGGGCACACCACCAGGGAACCTGCGGGCGCTATGCCGCCCGCTGCGCGGGAAGTCCTAAGCACTAAATACTAAATATCCGAAATCCGAATCACGAATCCCGAAACAAATTCGAATTTCGAATGACCGAAATTCGAAACCATCGCCTCCACGCAAATGCGTGCGGGGACGTTTCGAACATTCGAATTTTGGATTTCGAATTTATTTCGGATTTCGATATTCGTGCTTCGGATTTGGTTGCGGCTCCGCCGCTTTAGGATTTCACCAAGCCGTGTCTTTTCCCCACTTCCAACCCGTCGAGTTCCCCGACCCGGAAACGGCCGACGAGAATGGCATTGTCTGTCTGGGAGCGGATCTGTCGCCCGAGACGCTCATCTCGGCGTACCGGCAGGGGATTTTTCCCTGGCCGATGCTGGGCGAAGGTTTTCCCATCCCCTGGTGTTCGCCCGACCCGCGGGCGGTCATCGAGTTTGACAACCTGCACGTCTCCCGCCGCCTGGCCCGAACGATCAAGAGCGGCAAGTTCAGGGTGACCAGCGACGCGGCCTTCGCCGAGGTGATGCGGGGCTGCGCGGCCCCGCGAGACGACGCCGAGCCCGACCCGTTCGATTTTTTCTTCGGCGCCGAACCGAACCACACGTGGATCACGCCGGAAATGATCGCGGCGTACTGCCTGCTCCACCGATTGGGCGTGGCCCACAGTGTGGAGGTATGGCATGAGGCGAAGTTGGCCGGCGGCGTTTACGGCGTGGCGTCGGGCGGCGCATTCTCGGGCGAGTCGATGTTCTACCGCGTCCGCGACGCCTCCAAGGTCGCGCTGGTCGTGCTCGTCCGCCATCTTGAAGAGTGCGGCTACCGGCTCTTCGACATCCAGCAATACACCGACCACGCCGGGAGCATGGGCGCGACGGAGATTTCCCGGCGGCGGTACCTTCAGCGGCTGCGGGCGGCGGTGAACCTGCCGATTTCCTTTGGTCACGTCGGCAGCTAGAATGCGATTGGTGGTTGATTTGCGGGGGCGCGGTGAATGAATGGGAGGACTCGAAGATGACGGCGGAACGTTTTGACAAACTGTTTTCAGGCCTTCGAGATCGTCGCCCGTTTGAAGTCTTCACTGTGGAACTTCACGGAGGCCACCGCTTTGAGATCGACCATCCGATGGCGCTAATCGTTCGCGATGGCGTGGCCGTGTTTCTCGGACCGGGCGGGCGGCCCGAGTGGTTCGATCATGAAGGTGTCGTGCGCGTGGTGGGGGCGCCGGCGCATGAGTTGAAGGACGGCGAGAACGGCGAGGCGGACGAAAACCTTACACCGTAGCTTCAGAGCGTCTTGCGCGCATGTTGAAATCGGAAATCCGCATTCCGAAACAAATTCGAAGCACGAATGACCGAAATTCAAGACCAACGCCTTCCGCTTTCAATTCGTGCTCCGCCCGCTCTTCGCCGCCTTGTACAGCGCCGCCTTTTCCTGGTCGGTCTTGTCAAACCCGACCGATTCGAGCAGCTTGTCCACGTTCTCCGGCGTGATCAGGCGCAGGGCCGAACAGGTCGCGGCGGCGGTGGCCGGTCCGCGGCCCTCGCCACGGTTACAGTGGATCAACACGCCGCCGTCGGTCGATTTCACGGTCTCCATCACCTTGGCCAGCGATTCGGCGGGCATGGCCTCGTAGGTCACCGGGGCCTGCAAATACTCGATGCCGTACTTCTTGGCCAGTTCCGCATCGGGGGCTTCTTCGTTGAGGCTGATAATCCGCGTGACGCCCATTTCCTGTAGTTTCTTCATTGCCTCCTCACCTTGCGGGGCGCCGCCGCTATAGACGTTGCCGGCCACCAGCGTCATGTTGGGGACCAGTTTCCTGGCGGCCTCGTCCGGCTGCGGCGTATCGACGCCGGGCGTGATGCCCTTGATCGGCTCGAGATCCCGAGCCCAGATGTTGCGGAAGCGTGTGTCGTTGCCGTGGAATTGCAGCGAGATCGAGCCTTTCTCGCCATGCTTTTCGTAGGCCGGCGGCTGATGCCACCAGGTGTTGCCCTTTATGGGGAAATGGTTCTGAACGACCACGCCATTTTGCAGCACCGTAATGAAGGCAGGCGTGGTGACCTCGCCCGCTTCATCCCGCCGCGGCGCCGTGAAGATGATATCGTACGTTTGCCACTCGCCGGGCCCCCGGCAGGCGTTTACCATCGGCGGCGACTGCTTGTAGATGGCGCCGCATTGTCCGTCGTAATAGGTGTCGTTGTTGTAAGAATCGAGCACCTGCACCTCGTAGCGCTCGAAGAAAAAGACGCCGCTGTTGCCCCGGCCCTGGCCGCTGCCCTTTACCTCCGGCGGCGTGGCGAACTCGATATGCAACTGCACGTCGCCGAATTGCTGTTTGGTCTTGATATCGCCCTTGCGGGTGATTGCGTAGTCGTCTTTGATCTCCCACTTCTCGCCGCCTTCCCACGCGGAGAGGTCCTTACCGCTAAAAAGCACGATGGCGTCGCTCGGCGGTTGGCCGGGTTTCGCCCCCGGCGTCACCACCGGCGGCTCTGACCAGCGGATGCCGCTGATCCATTCCTTGGCTTCCACGGTAGAAGCCAGCAGCAACGCCGTGGTGATTGCAAAGGCGGTGGAGGCGGCGACCACGTCGAGTCGGGAACAAACGCTCATCGGGATTTCCTTATGGTGGGAGTGAATCGCCGCCCGGCAGGCCCGAGCGGCGACGTGGAAGGTGAGATCGCCAAATTATGCTAGACTGCGGCGGAACAAGCAAACGGCCGCAAATCCTCCGAGGATTCGTTCGTGGCAGAATCCGCGATACCTGTTGAGCTTGCTCGGCCCAACGCGAACAATTGAGGATGGTGGTTGTCCCTGTTTCGAGAGGGGCGCCCGTTGCCGCAGGCCGACGGGCCACAAGAGGAACGCCTGTTTCCGCGAGAGAGCGGCGTCGCGGCTAAACGAGGTCATTCTAACCTCCAACTTTCGACTTTTGACTTCCCATGAACGCACGTCAACTCGCCAAACTGGGTGTCCCGCAGAGGTGTGTGAAGGAGGCGATCGCCGCCGTCACGCGGCTTTCCGAGAGCGGGGCGTATCGCAATAAGGAAATGAAGTCGCAAATTGCGGAGGTCGTGGCCGATCCGGAGGCGTTCGCGCTCGACCCCAATCTCGGCGACTTCGCCCAGGCCCTGATCCGTGACACCGATTTCAAGCCGCCCGAGCCGGTGAAGTACGAAACCTGGGGCGCCGAGTTCATCGACGACGCCTCGCACAACCAGATGCGGCAGGCGTGCAGCGTGCCCGTGGCCCGGGCCGGCGCCCTGATGCCCGACGCCCATGTCGGTTACGGGCTGCCCATCGGCGGCGTGCTGGCGACCGAAAACGCAGTCATTCCCTACGCGGTGGGCGTGGACATCGCCTGCCGGATGAAGCTCTCGGTCCTCGACATGCCGCCGGCGACGCTCAAGGACAAGTTCCATGCGTATGAAAGCGCCCTGGTGCGGGGAACCGTTTTCGGCGTGGGCGCCCGGTATTCCACCCCGCAGTCGCACCCCGTGATGGATGAAGATTGGGCGATCACCCGCATCACCCGTGAGAGCAAGGACAAGGCCTGGAAGCAGCTCGGCACCAGCGGCAGCGGCAACCATTTCGTCGAGTTCGGCGAGTTCACGCTCGATGAGCGGGATGAAGAACTCGGGCTCGACGCAGGAAGGTATGTCGCGCTCTTAAGCCACAGCGGCAGCCGCGGGGTGGGGGCGGCGGTGTGCAGCACGTACTCGGCTATCGCCCAGAAGCGGCTTCCCAAGCAGTACCAGGAGTTCGGCCGGCTCGGCTGGCTCGGCATGGATACCGAGGCCGGCAAGGAATACTGGGCCGCGATGAACCTGATGGGTGACTACGCCGCGGCCAATCACGCGGTCATTCACCGGCGGGTGACGAAGCTGCTGGGCGCCAAGATCGTCGCGGGCGTCGAGAACCATCACAACTTCGCCTGGAAGGAGACGCACGGCGGCAAGGAATACTACGTGCATCGCAAGGGGGCCACGCCGGCGGGGGTGGGCGTGCTCGGCGTCATCCCCGGCAGCATGGCCGACCCGGCTTTCGTCGTCCGCGGCAAGGGCAATCCACGGTCGCTCGAAAGCTGCAGCCATGGCGCCGGCCGCGTGATGAGCCGCAAGAAGGCCAAGGAGAAGTACAACTTCGGCGCCGTGAGGGGCGACCTGGCCAAGAAGGGGATCACCATCCTGTCCGCCGGCGCCGATGAAGTGCCCGGCGTGTACAAAGACATCCGCCAGGTCATGGCGAAACAAGAAGACCTGGTCGAAATCGTCGCCCGGTTCGATCCGAAGATTGTAAAGATGTGCGGCGACGGCAGCCGGGCGGAGGATTAACCGTTTAGCCGCCGACGGCACGTCGGCGCAGCGCCAAAGGCGGAATCATTCATAAACATGAAGCCACAACCGCCGGCCGCGGAAAGGCGCTGGAGCAGGTCATCTCACGAAAACGAACGTCGCCACCGGCGGCGTTACGTCGTGCCCGTCGTGACGTGGTGGTGAGGCGGCGTCGCGGCACCGACATTGCATCCTCCCAAGCCGGCGCCGTATTCTGGGGCTTTTGGGCGTCGCCGGAGTTATGGATGCGCCGGGACGCCAGGCGGTCCGCCGCCTGTTTTCCTCCTCGAACCTGCATGGACGTCGCGCGATGCCTGTCGCAACGATGGACCGGCCCCCGAAATCGGAACTGACCGGGGCCAAGGATAACTGGTGGGAGCCCCGCATCTGGACCGGCATCACGGTCGGGGCGTGGCTGCGACTGCTCGCCGCCCACGGCTTTCGCATCTCGCCCAGTCGCATCCCGATGGCCTCGGCGATGACCCTCTGGGCGACCATCAGCAGCGGACTCTCGACGGGCCAGTGGCTGTTGTACGGGCGGCGGATTCGCGAGACCGAGATCACCAAACCGCCCCTCTTCATTGTCGGCCACTGGCGGAGCGGCACTACGCTATTGCACGAGTACGTCGTGCTCGATCCACAGTTCACCTTTCCCACCACGTACGACTGCTTCGGGCCCAGGTCGTTTCTCTTCTCGCGGCGGCTGGTCGAATGGTGGCTGAAATTCTTCATGCCCCGCAGCCGTCCGATGGACAACATGGCGGTGGGACTGAGCCGCCCGCAGGAGGACGAATTCGCCTTCGCCAATGCGGGGCTGCCGTCGCCATACCTCGATTGGGCCTTTCCCAATCATCGCCGCGTTTGTCCCGAGTACCGCGACCTCCGCTCGCTCTCGCCGGAAGATCTCGCCGCGTGGAAGCATGGCTTCCTCTATTTCCTCAAGACGCTGACCGCCCGGGAAGACAAGACGATCGTGCTCAAGTCACCCACGCACACCTTCCGCGTGCGGACGCTCATCGAGATGTTCCCCGAGGCCAGATTCATCCACATCACCCGCGATCCGTACGTGGTCTTCCCGTCCACCTGCAACGCCTGGCGGCGGATGTGGAAGGTGCATGGGCTGCAGGCGCCCAACTTCGACGGACTCGAAGAATACGTGTTCGAGGACCTCGAACTGATGTACCGCGTGTTCGAGGAAGACCGGGCGAACGTGCCGGCAGGCCAACTGATGGACGTGAAGTACGAAGATCTGGTGGCGGACCCGGTCGGCAAACTGGCGGAGATTTACCAGCGGCTGGAACTGGGCGATTTCGGGGCGGTCCGCGGTCGCTTGGAAGCGTTTGTTACCCAGGGTAAGGATTACAAGAAGAACCGCTTTTTACTGGAGCCGGAAATCGAGCAGCAAATCCGCGAGCGGTGGGGGTTCTTCTGTGAGCGGTACGGGTACGACACCTAGCCCTGGCCATTGGCCAGGGAAAGGGCCATTTTGCCGCGACCCGACGGCATTTTTGCCACCGGTGCGACCCGCCACGAACGTCGGTTCAGGAGTCGGCCCTGGGCCGCGATGTCATCGCCCAGTCCCCGACCAGTGGTCGGGGCTATGTTGCGCGGCTTAATTCCGCACGCTGAAGTCCCCAACGGCCTGCCCGAACTTCTCGCCCTTGAGGTCCTCGACGGTAAGCTGCAGCGTGTACGGGCCGGGGTAGATGCGTTTGGGGATCCAAAGGTGAAAGGCCAGGAACATGTCGCGGCGGCAGCGGCGGCAGACCTCGCTTTGCACGGGGAACTCGCCCTCGGCGGTGATGCGGCCGGCGGCGTCGAGAATGCGGTAACTGGCGGCAAACGACGCCTCATGGCCTTTCTCGGCGGCCACGCTGGTGAAGTTATCAACCTCCACGTACAGAATCGCTTCCTGCCCCGGTGTGAATTCGTACTTCTTGAACTCTTCAATACTTCCGTAGCTGTTTACGCGCCGGCAGAAGGCAAGGTTGCGAACCTCGAGGGCGGCCGCTCCGGCGAGATGCCCCGCCGCTTCCCGCAGCCGTTTGAGGGCCAGGGCCCGCCGCCGCTCGGCGATGGGCGGGCCGTCTTCGGACAAGAGCAGGCTCAAGCCGTGAATCTCGCTGACCCAAAAATCCCGATCTTCCGCCGTGGTGGAACTGGTCGCCGTGACGGCCCGCTCGACATCGCCGGCCGCCAGGTCGAGTAGCCGCAGCGTCGCGGCGAGCCGTCTGCGTTCGCTCTCGCTGGAATCGCTCGGAGCGGCGAGAGCATCGGACGCGGCCTCGCCACGGAGCGATCCCAGCCGGGCCGACAGCAGTTCGCGGGCTTCGGCCAGGGCCTGGCGCCAATCGTGCGGTCGTGCGCGCAGGGCGCCGACATCGTGGGAGGCTACAAGGGCGCCGGTTTGCTCGGCGTCGGCCGATGGCTCGGCGTCTGGTTCAGATTCCGCTGCTTCGGCGTCGGCGTCTGGAATGTCTTCGGTGGCGGGTTTGTAGCGTCGCTCACCGTCCGCCTGCCCAATTCCGAAGGCAGCGCCGAAATCGCTCAGCGACACGCGCTCGCCCCACAGCCCGGCGTCGGGAATCGTCGGGCCGCCCGGCAAGGCGGCTTCGGGCACGGCGGAGACGGTCGCAGCGCGATTTTCTGGAACATCCGTGTTGGCTTTTGGCGGAACCGCATGCTCAGCCGGCGGCTCCGCGGTGGTCTCCGATGCGTCCGGCGCGATATCGCCGATGGTCGCCTCCGTTACGGTGGCGTCGTCAACGCGCGAGGGCGGCGAAATCGCCGCGGCGGCCTCCTTCTTGATGGCTGGTTGCGCCGCCGCCCGTGCGTATGCCAGCAACATCGCCTGCTGGGCGGCGGGGGCCGTGCGAATGGCGGCCTCCAACTCCGCGGCTTCCTTTACGCCCAGCTTACCGCTCGCCACCAGCCGCTGCACCAACTGGCGGGTTTCATCCGCCTCAACGGGCGCGGCGCTGGCCGATGGCTGCGACGCGCCGGCGTCCGCCGCAGCCGTGTCTGCTGGCGGGCCTCCGGACAAGCCCGGAGGCAACGTCACCAGGCTGTGACAGCCCGCCAGGGCAAACAACCCACACCCCATCCCCAGCCGCCGCCAAAGGGTGGAAAGCGAACAAGACGATCGATCGCCATCGCCGAAAAAAGGCATGGAACGCAGGGCCGGATAGCGCGATAAGCGAAGCAGAAAAGGCAAACGCTGAACAGCGTGGCGGGATCATACGCGCAACCGTCAATCGCGACAAGACGGCTCGCGCATCTCCGCCAGCATCGCTAGCACCACGCGCCGCCTGGCGCCGCGGCGGTTCCGTATCCCATGCTACCAACGTCCAAAGTTTGCGCACCGCTCGCAAGTTTTTGAACCGCGGATAGACGCAGATAAACGCAGATCACTCGGGAGTGAGATGCGTCCTCGGAAGAAATCCGCGTTCATCTGCGTCCATTTGCGGTTCTTGCTTTGGTTGCGGCCGTAGGCCGCGCTGGGCATTCATCAATCATCAATCATCCCTCAATCCGCCTGCGCAGTTCGCCCGGCACGTCGGCCAGCTTCACGCGTGATTGTTCGAGAGTGTCGCGGTCGCGGATGGTGACGGTTTGGTCCTGCACGGTTTGGCCGTCGATGGTGACGCAGAAGGGCGTGCCCGCCTCATCCTGGCGGCGGTAGCGGCGGCCGATGGCGCCTTTCTCATCGTAAAAGACGCTAACGTCTTTCTTCAGCTCGCGGTAAAGGTCCTTGGCGATTTCCGGCATGCCGTCTTTCTTCACCAGCGGGAAGACCGCCGCCTTCACAGGCGCCAACCGGGGGTGGAACTTCATCACGGTGCGGGTCTGCATCTGGCCCTTTTCATCCGGCGCTTCGTCTTCGCAGTAGGCCTCGCAGAGGAACGCCAGCGTGGCCCGGTCGGCGCCGGCGGACGGCTCGATGACGTGCGGGGTAAAGCGGTCGTTGGTCGTTTCATCCCGGTAGGTCAGGTCCTTGCCGCTGCCCCGCCACTTGGGCTGGCCGTGTTCGTTCCGCTCGACCGTGAGCGGGCAGGAGTTCGGATCGAGCTTGCCTTCCATGTGGCTTCGCAGGTCGAAATCGCCGCGGTGGGCCACGCCCTCCAGTTCGCCGAATTCGCCGCGTGGAAGAAAAGGAAACGCATATTCGATATCCGCCGTGCCGGTGGAGTAGTGGCTCAGTTCGTCGGGGTCATGGTCGCGGAGTCGCAGCTTCTCGCTCGCCAGACCCAGGCCCGTGTACCACGCAAACCGCCGGTCCCGCCAATACTGGTACCACTTGGGCGACTCGTCGGGATGGCAGAAGAACTCGATCTCCATTTGTTCGAACTCGCGGCTGCGGAAGGTGAAATTCCGCGGCGTGATCTCGTTGCGAAAGCTCTTGCCGATTTGCGCGATGCCGAAGGGAATTTTCACGCGCGTCGAGTCCACCACATTCTTGAAGTTGCAAAAGATGCCCTGGGCGGTTTCAGGGCGGAGGAAAGCCTTGCTTTTCTCGTCTCGAATGGCCCCTGCGTAGGTTTCAAACATGAGATTGAATTCACGCGGTTCGGTGAGTTCCCCGCCGCAATGCGGGCAGGGCGTAACCAGCCCCGTCTGTGCGAGTGGTTCCGTCGCCATGTGTTGCAGTAGGGTGGTGACGCCTAGCGGCTGCTCCGGTTGCTTCTGCTGGTATTCAGCGAGGCAGGACAAGGTAACTTCAGGATTGCGACACAGGGCCAGGCCAGGCGCCACATTCTTGCCCTTTTTCTTGGCCCACTTTAGCGCCTCGGCAGCGTCGAACGTGATGAGGTCATTCGTAAACGCGAAATTGCACGCTTTCGCAAAGGACGCGACCCAATCACTCTCGCGCAGCATTTCCCACACATGGTCGGACCGTACCAGCTTCTTGCACTGCTTGCAGGTCTGCATGTAATCGTGGAACAGATCAAAGTGGCCCGAGACCTTCCACACCTGCGGGTGCATGATGATCGAGCAGTCCAGGCCGACCATTTGAAACGCCTGCGGGGCGCCGGGCGGCGGGTCGAGGTCATCGTGCCCGGTCACCATGTCCCGCCACCAGGCTTCCTTGACGTTCCGTTTCAGCTCGACGCCCAGCGGGCCGTAATCCCAAAATCCGTTGATGCCGCCGTAAATCTCGCTCGACTGAAACAAGAAGCCGCGGCGGCGGCAGAGCGAGACGAGTTTTTCCATTTCCATGGGTGGTTGTTGGCTGTTGGTTGTTGGTTGTTGGTTGTTGGTTCTTGGACCCTCGACCTCCGGCCGCCTTGATCACGAGGCAGACCGAATCTCCCACGCTCTGGTATTCAGCGTGGGCACTATCGTAATCGAATCGACGGCCCCTGTCGGGGCCAGGTCGGGAAAAAGGCCGAGGCGGATCGCGTTTCTTCCTCCCTGGCACTGGCCCAATATCTCCGCCAGCGGCTTGCCGGCGGCCATTTCGCGCTCGGCCGCCCGCCAGGCGTCGACGGCAATACGGGCCTCGTCCGTAGCCAGGACAAACGGGCCGGCGAATTCGCTTACGGGGGTGTGGGCGACGGTGGCCACGAAGCGGTCGTCGATGTCGTCGTTGTTCTCCGTCAGCAGGGAAGCCAGGGCGCCGGCGAAGAGGGTGTCTTCCCGCGTCACCCGGCCCTGCGTGCCCGCGCACAGCAAGTGAACGACCGGCTCTTCCCGCAGCGCCACCGCCACGGCCGACTGGTTGGCAAACGCGCCGATCAGAATCCGCCGGGCCGCCCGGCAGCGTTCCATCGCTTGCGTGCCGTTGGTGGTGGTAAAGATGACGGTTTTGCCGCCAACGGTGGCGGGGGTGTACTCGCCGGGGGAGTTCGCCAGGTCAAAACCCTCGATCTTCACGCCGCCGCGTTCGCCACCGAGGATCGCTTTCGCAGAACCGATCTTCGCGCGGATTTCGAGCGATTGCTCGACGGTCGCCACGGGAATGACGCACTCCGCCCCCGCCGCCAAGGCGTGGCAAATCGTCGTGCTCGCCCGCAGCACGTCGATCACCACCACCGCCGCCCCGTCAAGTTCCTCGGGCCGCACGTGCGAAGGCAGCAGGTGGATATGGATCGGGCGAGGCATGCGCGTTTAGCCGCGACGCCGCAAGGGACAAATCGTTTAGCCGCGACGCCGCAGGGAACAAACCGTTTAGCCGCGACGCCGCAGGCTCGCGGCGGCAGGGCGGGCAATGGCGTTACGTTGTAATCGGCGGCGTCGGTTCGGACAATGTACCTGTCCTGCCGCTTGCGACGTAGCCCCGTTCGTTCCCGCTTTTCCGCCCGGTCATCCGTTCCCGTCCATGTCCGTTGAAAAATCCAACGCGCGTGTCCAGCGGATGTTCGGGCAGATCGCCCACCGCTACGACGCGCTCAATCACCTTCTTTCCGCGAACATCGACCGTTACTGGCGGCGGCGGACGACACGGTTGGCGGCGGCGGACGGGAGCGGGCCGATCCTCGACGTTTGCACGGGAACCGGCGATTTGGCGTTTGCGTATCACCGGGCAACGGGCGGAGCCGTGCCGATTGTCGGTTTGGACTTCTGTCCGGAGATGCTCGCAATTGCCCGAGCAAAAGAAATCCGCCGCAAGCAGAGGGAAGCGGCTCGCCGCGGCCGCACGCCCGTTGCGTGCGGCTGCGGCGGCGAGGGGATCGAATTTTGCGAGGCGGACGCCCAGCAGCTTCCCTTTATAGACGATAGCTTTCAGATCGTGTGCGTCGCGTTCGGCCTGCGGAACGTCGCCAACACCGATCAGGGCGTGCGTGAGATGGCTCGGGTTTGCGCCCCGGGTGGCAAGGTCGCCATTCTTGAATTCTCCATGCCGCGGCGCCAACCGGCCGGCGCCGTTTACGGTTTTTACTTTCGCCACGTTCTGCCTAAAATCGGCAACGCCCTGGCCCGCAACGGCGAAGAGGCCTACCGCTATTTGCCGGAGAGCGTGGCGGAATTCGAACCGCCGGAGAAGCTGCTCGCCCGGCTGCGCGACCACGGCCTGGAAAACGCCCGGCGGCACGTGTTTACGGCAGGCATCGCCTCGCTTTATGTTGGAGAGAAGCCGTACACCGTGAGCGATTCGTCGCCGCAGTGGAAGGCCCAACGGCAAGCCGGCGACCGCCAGGGGAAGACGGTTTCATGAGCCATGTTTCGCGACCTTTCGTGCTGGCGATCACCGGGGCCAGCGGCGTCGTGTATGCCACGCGACTGCTCGAAACGCTCATCAACACCGGGCACGACGTCCATCTGACGATCAGCCCCGCGGGCGCCACGGTGCTCAAGGAAGAACTCGACATCGCCGTCGATCTCGACGACTTCCACCTGGCCGCCATGATGCTGGATATCGAGAAAAGCGAATTCGACCGCAAACTAGAGGCGATGCGGACCCTGGCGGGCATTTCAACCGCCGACAGCAACGTCCTGGCCACCGACACCATCCTGCCGGGCGAGGTGACGTACCATCACCACCTCGACTTCATGGCGCCGATCGCCAGCGGGTCGTACCTGACGGCGGGCATGGTCGTCTGTCCGTGCAGCGGTGGCACGCTGAGCGGGATCGTGCACGGGACCAGCTCGAACCTCATTCAACGGGCCTGCGACGTGCATCTGAAAGAGAACCGCAAGCTGGTGCTCGTTCCGCGGGAGACGCCCCTCTCGGTGGTCCAGCTCGAAAACATGACGAAGGCGGCCCGGATGGGCGCGACCGTGCTGCCGGCGGCGCCGGGCTGGTACCACGGCGTGCGGACATTGCAGGACCTGGTCGATTTCGTCGTGGCCCGGGCGCTCGACCAGCTTGGGGTGGACAACGTGCTCATCCGCCGGTGGGGATCGGGCAATGGCGATGACTGACACGGCGCCGCTTGCGGCGAAGCCGGGGCCATGGGAAACCGGCCGGCGGCTGCTCGGGTTGATCCGTTTCTCTCACACGGTGTTCGCCCTGCCGTTTGCGCTCTGGGCGGCGGTGTTGGCTTGGACGGCGCCGTTGGCGGGCGGCTTCCCGTTCGCCGGAGCGAAAGTCGCGATTTCCGCCGATGCTCCGCCCGCGTTTTCCTGGCTCGCGCTGGCCGGCATTCTGATTTGCATGGTGGGGGCCCGCAGCGCGGCGATGGCGTTTAATCGAATTGTCGACCGCCGAATCGACGCCGCGAACCCGCGAACGGCGAGACGGCATCTTCCCAGCGGCCAGCTTTCTCTGGCCAGCGCAGCGCTGTTTGCGACCGCCAGCGGCGGGCTATTCATCGCGGGGACGCTGTTGTTTCTTCCCAACTGGCTGCCCCTGGCGGCTTCGGCGCCCGTGTTAGCGTTTCTCTTTGCGTACAGCTACCAGAAGCGATTTTCGGCTCTTTCCCATTTCTGGCTGGGGATCGCCCTGGGCCTGGCGCCGGTCGCCGCGTGGATCGCCATCCGCGGCGAAACCGTGATCGCGTATCCGCTCGATCTCGTCCCCGCCACGATGATCGCCTTGGCCGTGCTGGCATGGGTGGCGGGCTTCGACATCATCTACGCCTGCCACGACATCGACTTCGACCGGCAGGCGGGATTGCACAGCGTGCCGGCGGCGCTGGGCCTGCGAGGCGCGTTGCGGGTGGCCGCCGCATGTCACGTCGTAACCATTGCGGCGTTTGCGTTTTTGCCGCTGTTGTGCCCCGACGTGGGACTCGGCTGGCTCTACGCCGCCGCGGTCCTTGCCGTGGCGGCTCTGCTCCTCTACGAACACGCCATCGTGCGGCCCGGCGACCTGGGCCGGGCCAACGTGGCGTTCTTCCATGTGAACGCGGTGATAAGCGTGGGCCTGTGCGGGGTGGCGATCGTCGAGGCATTTGTCTGAGGTCCTCACGGCCTGTGGGGCGCCGCCGGCGCATGCGCCGGCTCGTCCCCCGCGACGGTGATCGCTTCGCTCAAGAAAATCTGCTCGTCGTACAGCGCCCGGCCGATAATGACGCCCGCGGCGCCTGTGTCACGCACGCGTTCGACGTCGGGCAGCGTCGAGATGCCGCCGGAGGCGATCACCGGGATTTCCGTCGCCGCGATCAGCTCTCTAAGGGCGTCCAGGTTCGGGCCCTTGAGCATCCCGTCCCGTTCGATGTCGGTGTAGACAATGCCGGCCAGCGGGGTGTCGGTAAAACGTCGAACCAGGTCCATGGCCTGCACGTTGGTCTCCTCCTGCCAGCCGTGCGTGGCGAGAAGCCCGCTCTTGGCGTCCAGACCGAGTACAAGCCGCTGCGGGTATTTGCCGGCCATCTCGGCGAACCAATCGGGCTCAAGGACTGCCCGCGTGCCGACGACCACGCGGGCCACGCCGTCGGAGAAGGCCCGCTCGATGTCAACCTGATCGCGAATGCCGCCGCCAAGCTGCAGCGGCGCGTCCACGGCCTGGGCCACATGGCGAATCGCCTCGCGGTTGGGCGACCCGCCATGCTTGGCGGCGTCCAGATCGACCAGATGCAACCGCCGACCGCCTTCCCCCACCCACCGGCGGGCCATCGCCGCGGGGTCGTCGCCGTAAACGGTCTGCCGCGCATAATCCCCCTGCCGCAGCCGGACACACTTACCGTCCTTCAAATCAATCGCTGGCCAGATTTGCATGGTGGTCCCTGAGCAGGCACAATAACGTGTTCCCTTTGTGCAATTATCGAACAATACTTCGCAAGCCACAATAAGCCGCTCTTCCGCAGTGTCGGGACGCACTCGAGCGCTACGCACACGACCCTTACGCTGCCTGACAGGCGGCCGAGCCGCGCCCGTCAGGAAGCGGCCCACGCGTCCGTTAACCCTGCTGCGGGTCTAAAGCCCCACAAAGTTCTCCAGCAGCTTCAACCCCGCCGCCTGGCTCTTTTCCGGATGGAACTGCGTGGCGAAGAGGTTGTCCCGCCAGATGGCCGCGCAGAACGGCTCGGGGTAATCGGCGGTGATCGCCACCACGCTTTCATCCCGCGGCCTGACGTAGTAGCTGTGGACGAAGTAGAAGTGGCTGCCGGGGTCGATGCCCGTAAGCAGCGGGGCGTCGGGCCGGGTGAAGCGGGCCCGGTTCCAACCCATGTGTGGCACCTTGTACAGCGTTCCGTTTTCCGGCGGTGGAATGTCGAACCGCACGACCTCGCCGGGGATGACACCCAGCCCCTCGTGCTCGCCGTCTTCGTAGCTCCTGTCAAAGAGAAGCTGCAAGCCCAGGCAGATGCCGAGAAACGGTTTGCCACCGGCGATGGCGGCCTTGATCGGCTCGACCAGTTCCCGCTCTTGCAGTTCGGCGATGGCGTCCCGAAACGCCCCGACCCCCGGCAAGATCACTTTCTCAGCCGCCGCGATGACCGCCGGCTCGCTAGAAATCTCCGCGGCGCCGCCCACCCGCTCAATCGCCTTCTGCACACTGCGAAGGTTGCCCATCTGGTAGTCGATGATGGTGAGCATGGAGGTTGGAGGTTGGAGGTTGAGAACTGGGGATTGGCGGTCGCCGTGAGTCCATGCCCCCCCCTTTTTGAGTGGGGTCGTGGGTGAGAGTGAAGTGGCAGGAGAGTCTAAAGATTCTCGCGCGACGGAGCAACGCCGGCTGGTTTCTTCCACGGAGAAGAGTTTATTGCAGTTCCCCTTTCGTTTCGAGATGCCGCATGGACGAGACTCCGCATTCAGTACAGAATAGACGTGTTAGCATTTGCAGCTCTTCCATTGACGGGTCGCGAACATGAGCCTTTCGGAAGTGCTTCCAAGCATCCGCGCGCTGAATCGGCAGGATAAACTCCGTCTGATCGAACTCTTGGCGAAGGACGTCGCCACGAGCGGGCGTGGCCAAGACGATGCTGACGGCCAGCAGGGCAAGCCCGCCTTGGATATGGAAACGCTGGTTGGACGCGAACACCCGGTTTGGACGCCGTACAACGAATCCGAAGCGGCCGAGCAACTGAACACTTATTTGGTGGCCCACCAAGGCAAGAACCATGCCGAGTGAACGGTTCTCCTATGGCGGACGTGACCCGCTCTCGCCGAGCGCTCTGCCCTTTCTACCGGCGACGCTTATTGGAACAGATGCCCAGGTCCCGGTCTCGGCGCTGGTCGACAGCGGGGCGGCGATCAACGTCCTGCCGTATGACGTGGGACTTCAACTTGGATACGACTGGGATGCGAATGCGATGCCGATTTCGCTAACCGGGAATTTCGCGCCGTCCGAAGCAAAGGCGCTAATTGTGAAGGCGAAGGTGGGAAGATTCCCCGAAGTCGAATTCGCGTTTGCATGGACCACGCGGAACGACATCCCGGTGATTCTGGGACAAGTGAATTTCTTTCAGGAGTTCGACGTGCGTTTCTTTGGCGGGCGGCGCGAATTCGAAATTGCTCGCTAGAAAACCGGCTCACGCCCCATCCGGATAGACCACCACTTCCACCCGCCGGTTCCGCGCCTGTCCTTCGGGCGTGCCGTTGCTGACGACCGGGTGGTTGCCGCCGTGGCCGGTGAGATAGAGGCGTTCGGCGGCGATCCCCGGTTGGGCGGTTAGCCGCTGGAAGACCATCAGGGCCTGCGAGGCCGAGAGTTGGTGGGCCTGGGCGGCCGTCACACCGGTCGAGCCCGCCGTTCGCACGCCGTCCGCCGTGTGGCCTTCTACGCCCATCTGTTTGCCCGGGTAACGCTGCGCGAGGTCGGCGGCGATTTTGTCGATCAGCGTCACGCCTTGCTGCGTGAGGTTGGCCGTGCCGGGTTGGAAGAGCCGGTCGGCGGAGAGTTCCACCCGCACCACGTCGTTATCTTGCCGCACGAAGACGCCGGGCTCTTGGAAATCGGGCAGGGCCGCTGTGAGGCTGCTGTTGGGCCGGATGACGGCGCCGCCGCGGGCCCGCGTCGAGGCCTCGAGCACCTCGATCCGCTTCTGCGCATCCTGTTTTTCCTGCCGCGCGGCGATGAGCTGGTTGGCGGTGTCGCCCAGCCGCTGGCGGAGGAGATTCACCTCGTCCTGCATCACCAGCAATTGCTTTTGGGCGGCGGCCAGCTCCTGGTGCAACTGCGAATTGTTGGCGTCCAGGGCGCCGGCCCGGCGTTGGAATTCCTGCATTTGGGCGGCGTACTGCTGCTGTTGCTGTTGCCAGTTGGGCGGCGCCGCAGCGGGACCGGGCGCGGCGGACCCGCCGGCGCCAAGCTGTCCAAACGGCCCTCCCTGCTGGCAACCGGCGAAGACACTCACCGCGACGGCGGCCAGGCCGGTGAGCAACGTATTGCGATGGGGCAAACGGGCAATCATGGACGTCGACGGCGAGAAGGAAACCCGAAGCGCATGCAAGGGATCGGAGCCCGAAGCGTAAGCGAGGGACGCGAGGATAGTAATGGCAACCGCGCAAGTCGAAAAGGCCAATCGCAACGGCGGTGCTAGCATCCGCCGCTCGCGGCGAAGCGACATTGCCCCCAGTTCACCACCAAGACTACACTCCCGCCCTCACCATCGGCGGCCCCACCGTCCCGACTACGAAGCGAAGGATTCGCATGGCCAAATTCCAAACTCACTTAAGCGTGGGCGTCGCCACCGGCGCCGTGTACGGCGGCGTCGGTTTCGCGCTGACCGGCTGCCCGGAATCGACCGCCGTTCTGGCCGGCCTGTTTTGCGCCGGCGGCAGCATCCTGCCGGACCTCGACAGCCAGAAGGGGCGGCCGGTCCGCGAGATTTCGGCCTTCATCGCGGCCCTGGCGCCGCTGCTCTTGATTCACCGCTTTCAGCAGTGCGGCTGTTCGCGGGAGGTGATGGCGGTGGCGGGCATCGCCATTTACCTCGCCGTCCGCTACGCGCTGCCCTACCTGTTCGGCCGCTTCACCAAGCACCGCGGCATGTGGCACAGCGTGCCGGCGGCGGCGACTGCCGGGCTAATCCTGTATCTGCTTGTCTCGGGCGACGCCGCGTGGCTGAGAATCTTCAAGGCGGGTGGGGCGACGCTTGGTTTCCTTGCGCATCTGATTCTTGACGAAATTTGGAGCGTTGATTGGAAATATGGGATGCCACGGCTGAAAAAGTCGTCCGGAACAGCGCTCAAGTTTTGGGGGCCGAGCCTGTACGGCAACGTCTCGACCTACGCCAAGCTCTGCCTCGCCCTCGCCGCCGTGCTGGGGGACCCGATGCTGATGCAGCGGCTGGGCCTGCCCGAGGACGGCGGCAGCGGGGTCGTCGCCGAAGAGGCGGTGGAAAGGGACTCAACGCCGGCCCCGCCGCTGAAAATCGCCAGCCAGCGGACCACCGACCAACGGTAAGCCGGACCTGCGGCGCCGTTGGACTTCAACCGCGCACCGCCGTATAACGCGGTCAGCGCGCGACACGTTCACCCGGAAGCTTTCCATGCGGCTTCTCATGATGGGAACCGGCCCGTTCGCCGTGCCCACCTTTCAAACCCTGATCGAGCATCACGGCCATGATGTGCTCGCCCTGGTGACGCGGCCCGACAAGCCCACCCACGGACGGCGGAACGAGGTCGTCAATCCGATGCGGGACGTCGCCGAGGCTGCCGGGCTGCCGGTGTTCGAGCCCGCCAGCGTAAATACGCCGGAGTTCGTCTCGAAGATCGGCGAACTGGCGCCTGATCTTTTGGTCGTGTGCGACTTTGGGCAGATTCTCTCGGCCGACTGCCTGGCGGCGGCGCCCAAGGGTGGGATCAATCTGCACGGCTCGCTTCTGCCGAAGTACCGAGGAGCGGCGCCCGTCAACTGGGCCATCATCCGCGGCGAAACGGAAACCGGCGTCACCGTCATCCACATGACGCCCGGCCTCGACGCCGGACCGATCCTCGCCGCGCGGACCACCCCTATCGACCCCGATGAAACCGCGCCGCAGCTCGAGGCGCGACTCGCACAGCTCGGCGCGGCGGCCACGCTCGAAGGCATGGAAAAACTCACCGGCTACCAGAGCGACCAGCCATCGCCGGGCGCCCCGCAAGACCTGTCACGGGTGACGAAGGCCCCGCGGCTGAAGAAGGAAGACGGCCGGGTCGATTGGTCTTTCGCGGCCGAGGCGATCTACAATCGCTTTCGCGGCCTGCAGCCGTGGCCGGGGCTGTTCACCGAATTGCCGCGGGAAGGCGGCCAGCCACTGCGGCTGATTCTCTCCGGCCTGCGTCCCGCCGAGGGCGCCTTCGACCCCGACCGACCGCCGGGCGAAATCGTGGCGGTCTCGAGAGAAGCGATACACGTCGCCACAGGCCGAGGATTCGTCGCCGTAACGCAAGTCCAGCCGGCGGGTAAAAAGCCGATGCCGGTGGCCGCGTTCCTCAACGGGCATCCGGTGCGAGTCGGAGAACGACTTGGCGGATAGATTTTTACCACAGAGGGCACAGCGCTCCAGCGCGGTCCCTTCGGGGCCGCAACCAAGAAGAACCACAGATGGACGCAGATGAACGCGGACTTGTTCAGAAGACGTATCTCGCTTCCGAGCCGAGCCGAGCCGCGCCCGTCAGGAAGCGGCCCCCGCGTCTGCGGCCACTCCCTCACGGTCGTGGCTCGGTGTCGATTTGCGGCGGACCCGAGCCGAGCCGAGCCCGTCAGGGGTTCAGGAAGCGAACCACCACGGCACGACGGACGCGACGTACGGGTTCTGACCACTTTTCTTCACCGCCCCTGTGGGCCTTGGTGTCCTCTGGAGTAGACCCGCGTTGCAGTAAGGAGCCCCCGTCAAATGGCTGACATTGCCGTTCAAATCTTCCGTTCCCTCGGCGAGTTGACGCCTTATGCCGCACGGTACGACGCGTTGGCGGCGGCCGGTGATCCGCTGCCGCCGACCGTGCGGTTCGAGCCGCTGGCCGACTTCCTGCATGCGTTTGCGCCCAAAGCGAAACTGACGACCGTCGTCGTCTCACGGGACGAACGCTGGCTGGCCGCGCTTCCGCTCGTCCACGGCCGGATCGCCCGCGGACTGCTTCCCGTGGCGAGGCTGCCGAGCAACGACTGGACCCATTGCGGCGACCTGCTGCTCGACCAGGCAGCCGAGCCGGAGGCCCTCGCCGCGCTGGTTGGCCAGGTGCGGCGCGCAAAGTTGCCGCTGCTTTGGTTCAACGGAATCGACCACGCGGCGCCGCGTTGGACGCAGTTTCTGGCCGAGGGCGCTCGGGTTGGTCTCGCACGGAATTTGGCCCCTCAGTTTGAAGTGGCCCGCATAACGGTTCCCCGCGACTTCGTCGCCGTCCGCGCCGCATGGTCCCGAAACCTGCGGCAAAAACTCAATAAACTCGACCGCAAGAGCCGCGAACTGCCGGGCTTTCGCTACGAAGTCTGGGCGGCCCCTGATGACCTGAGGGAAGCGACCGATCCCATGGAAATCGCGCGGCCCCTCACCCGCGAAGAAGTGGCCCCGCAACTTGGGCGGGCCTTCACCGCCGAAGACCGCTCTTGGAAAGGCGCCGCCGGCACGTCGGTGTTGCGGGCGCCGGGCATCTGGGAGTTCCACCGGCGGCAGGCGGAGTCCCTTACCGTCCGCGCCGCGCTGCAACTTCACCTGCTGTGCGTGGGCGACGCGGTCATGTCGTTCGCCCTGATGCTGCGGGGGCCGCGGGTGATGTACCCGGTGAAGATCGGCTACGACGAAGCGTTCAGTCAGCATTCGCCGGGGCTCTTGCTGTTCTTCCACATGCTCCGCCGGCTGGCCGCGACAGGGGAGGCGGAAACGATCGACTGCATGGGGCCGATTTCCGACCTCACCAGCCGCTGGCCCGGAGAGCGGTACACGGTCAGCCGGCTCGTCGCAGCGCCCCGGCGAATCCTCCCCCGCATGACGTTGGCCCTTTACCGCGGTTGGCGACGACTGAAGATCACCCGAGGATCGAACGCCGCGCAACATTAGCCCAAGTTCCACACTTGGGCTGATGAAATGTTTTTTGGGGAAGTTTTTTGGTTCGGAAGCGGTTGCCCGGACGCATTCATCTTGCCCGGCTTTACGGCAAACCGCCGCTTGGCGGTCGG